>JYMV01021690.1_pt1 | contig 24928 bp, 20 predicted proteins | sample 338911 | NCBI WGS metagenome assembly JYMV01 (sample SAMN03354496, study PRJNA234377) | hydrothermal vent metagenome | biome: Deep sea; feature: Hydrothermal plumes at the Eastern Lau Spreading Center, Western Pacific Ocean; material: Seawater | place: Tonga | collected 2009 | depth 2000 m m
CCTTCCCTCCAAAAACCTCATTCACACCATCACCATTAAGATCATACACAGTTCGAATAAAAGCGGTCGTATCCGGGAACCCATCTACCAAAAATGTATTTGAAACCGTGAAAGACATGGTGTCACTGGGAACACTGATATTTCCAATGCTCATGAATGTAGACGATCCATCATTGGATTTGGTATCTGGATATGAATACGGACTAAATTCAGGAGGTCTTATTCCGTTCACCATTTCATATTCCAGGTTTCCGTCAAACCACATATCACCGAAATATCCACTTGTAGGATCGGTAAAAAGATGGATATTGGGGTAACCAATATCTTGTGCACCATCGGCTTCCTCTAAATCTATTCCTTTTCGTTCCCTGTCAGCGTTAATTGAATATTCATCTGGAGCTGTCCGGATAACTGATTCATCAATATGCCATATAAGCAGACCGGAAGCAGGCAGACCTAAATCGTAACTAGATACAGAAGTAACCACTCCATTCTCATCAAATGATATATCTACAGAATCAAACAATACTTCAACATAATCCGGATAATCATCTGTATTATCATATATTGCATATCTGACAGAATCAATATTTACATTATCACGAAACCAGTTATTCCTGTTTTCGATTAAAAAATATTCATCGTCATCAATCTGTACTTTAATAATAGAATCCTGCATGGATCGTGCTGGTAACAAAACTTCTGATGTGGGTGTAACTAAAGATGGCATGGTCCATCCTGCTTGAATCCGCGTCCATCCATCTGGCGGAGATGGAATAATTCCACGACCATTGTTTGAGCCCTGATCCATAAGTCCAAATACACCAATTCCGCTTTCACCAGTTTCCGTATCCCAGAGCGGCGGAAGCCCTTCCGCAAAACCCACCATAAGAGCAAATGTTCCCGTAAGCCCAAACTGGTAATCACAGGATTCTGCCGGATCGGTAAAAATATCTTCCGCTTCATCAAAAAGTAAATGATTTTGAGTCTCCGGCAAAATAATTCCATGTTCAACATTAAAAATTGGTTCACCAAGCATTTCTCTGTCTACATAGGTTGACGGAATATCTTCCGGAGTTGGATCTAGAAAGGGCAAAGAAAAATCCTGGCCGATTCCTGCATGAAAAACAACAATTAAATCGTAATCAGTAAATGGAACAGCATCTGCAGAATCAGCTGTAAAAAGAGCATCTCTAAATAATTCCACAAGTTTTTGTTCGTAAACCTCATTTGTTTCTCCATAAGGATGATAATAGTCCATTGTGTGATCTAACGGATAAGATGCTGCTTCACCATCCGGAAATACTTGTGAGCTATCCAAGTCAATTCCATAGTGGCCATTGGATACATTGCGGAAATAACTGTCAACTGCTTGTAATTGGGATTCGAAGTAGGATTTATCGTGTGGGGACCTGTCAATGGTGTAGTTTCCACAGGACACGGTGTTTTGTGCTAAAAGAAATTTCCCATCACCAGTTGTTCCCTGTGAGTCATCCGGCTGAAAAGATACCCGGATAACAGCAATTTTCCTAAATCCTTTTACCGGATCTATGAAAACATCTAAAGCTACTAATCGAGCCCAAATCAAAGAGAAAAGCAGGAGAAACCTGCAGGTTGGCATACAGAAATCCTATAAAAGAATTATTATTATTGCTGGATCACCTGCTTGGGGCTGTTTATTTCCATATTCAATGAAAACCGCATGGTATTGGTGAGGGGATGCCCCGGTTCACCAGATGTAAAACCAAAATCAAATCCATATCCTGCAAAACGGAGACCAACGCCAAACGTTGGATTATTTATTTTCCCTTCCTGATCATAATAATATCCGGCACGCAATGCAAAATATTTAGAATACCAATATTCCAGTCCAAAATGATGGATAAGTTTTTTAAATTCATCTTTTATGGAACGGTCATCCCCTGTCCCTTTTTCTTTTTCTCCATCTTTATTGTAAATACCATATTCAGGGGATGAAAATCCGATTGAAGATGATGTAGAGTCCAGTTCAGATGTTATATCAATCGCTCCGTCTTGGTTTCCATCAATCCAGTTCCACCCACCTATATAACCATTATTATCAATATCTCTATCGCCTCCCAACAACCAGTCATCCACCCAGGAGGTGAATATGCCCAAATAAATTGGATCAGTATGAGCGGTTTCCTGTTGCCCACCACTATTATAGTCACCAGAGCCGTTATAGGACCCATTTTCATCATATCTTCCAATATACCCATCCCCGTCCCAGTCCATATCTGCATAAGATCCTACCAGCAGTTTATCAACATCATAAATTACATTCAGCTTATTAAATTGTTCATCAATCAAGCGGTAGTTAAATCCCAATGTAAAGTTGGTGGGTTGAGGATCTGCCTGGGCTGGATCTATGAAGGATACCTTCGGGCCAATATTTGTGATAGTCAATCCTAAATCAAGACGTTGCGATAAAAACTCTTTGTGCATATATCCAATATCAAAACCAAAATCAGTAGAATAGCCTTTGCCCTTTTCAGCTCCTGCTCCTAGATCCGTAAGCTGTTGATGAAATACTTTTGCATTTAATCCAAAAGATCTGTTATCAGATAATAATGCACTATAAGATATCGTAAATGCAGCCATATAACTGGAAAAGGTGCCAAGATAATTTGCTGATTCATCGGTGCGGGTTTGCTCACCTAGGCTTAAAAATATTATATGACCTCCAATTGTCCCAAGGTAGGGGTAATGTTTTCGGTATGCAGCAAAAGAATAGTACATATCATCCAGGTTAAATCCCGGTAGCCATTCGGGGACATACATCAACGACAATTCCTGTCCTTTTAAAAATCCTAGACCCGCAGGATTCCAATAACTGGCGTACGCATCATTCGTTACGGCAACCTGGGCTTCCCCCAAACCACCGGCTCTTGCTCCCGGTGCAATTAACAAAAATATTGCTCCTGCTTCCCCCACACTGAACACAGGGTTAACAAGTGTTATAAGTAATAATCCTGAACATATTGCTAAACGCTTCATTAGGCTTACCTTTCCCGTTGTTTCAAATTGTTATTAATTGTGAGACCCGAAAGACAGGGCCTTGTATTTAGAACGGTTAGCGATATGTCATTAAGTTTTCCATTTACTCCCGGGAATATATCCTTTGAACCTTTCACTTGTCAAGTACTGTTTCAGAAGTGTGATTTTCCACACATTTATATTGATCAGGATCAGATTTGTTCCAAATCTCCAAAACCATCTTTAATGTAACAATCCAAGTGAAATGATCGGGAGATAAGTAAGGAGTAAAACAACCAGAAACCTGATAACAAAAAAGGGTAATGTCGCTTTATAGATCAAAGGCATACTTTTATCAAACCGGTAAGCAGATAAAAATAAGTTCATCCCCACTGGAGGTGTGAGGAAACCCAATTCTAAATTTGCAATGAATATTATAGCTAAATGTACAGGGTCTACCCCGAAATAATGTCCTAAGGGACTGATAAGAGGAACAAAAACAATAATTGCAGAAAAAATATCCATCATGCACCCTACAAGCAGTAGAAGCCCATTTAACATGAGGAGAAAAACATATTTCGATGTTATTGTTTCCTTAACCCAGGATAATAAATGCATGGGAATTTGTGCATCTACTAGATAACTTGTCACTCCCATGGCTACCCCAAGAATAATTAACACTCCACCAACCAGGGTTGCGCAATCCACGACGATCTTAGGAAGACTGTTTAATTGTAAATCTTTATAAACTAATGTTTCTATTATCAGGATATAAACTACCGTAATTGCTGCTGTTTCCACCAATGTTGTAAAGCCGCCAAATACACCAAACAAAATCAAGACAGGGATAACCATCTCCCACTTTGCTATCCAAAGGGTTTTTAAAGCTGAATCCCATTGAAAAGACTGAACTTTTATCCGTTCTTTTCCACCAATAAAAACAGCCCAGCCGGCAACAAAAACGACAAGCAATGTTCCGGGGATTAATCCTGCTATAAATACACTTTTCACTGACACCCCGGCTGTTACACTATAAATAATGGCAGGTAAACTGGGTGGAAATAACAAACCTAAGGATCCAGAAACAGTGATGAGACCAAGGGAAAATAATTCTGAATACCCTGATTTTCTTAACAAAGGATATAAAAGTCCTCCCAAAGCTAAAATTGTTACACCAGATCCCCCGGTTAAAGCAGTAAAAAATCCACACAACAAAACAACTACAACCGGTGTCCCGCCTTTTATCCATCCAAACGTACTGCTGAATACGTCCACCATCCTTTGGGAAGCACCGCTTTCAGCCAAAATATATCCAGCTAAAGTAAAAAGAGGAATAGTGGGGAGTGTTGGTGAAACCACAATCCGGTACATCTCAGCTGGTATAGCAGACATCGGAGTAAAATCCCCCCAGAAAAAAAGAATAGCAACACCTCCTAATCCCACAAAAATTGGTGCTCCGTACAAAACTGAAATACATAAAATTCCAAGGCCAATCCATTTCAACCAATAGTCATCCTGAAAAGCACCTGTCAATCCAATGATTACCCATAAGAGTGCCATCATCAAAATGGAAGCACGGTATAAATTATTATTTGTACTCTTGATAAGGATTTGAACAGCGATTAAACCAAATGAGAGGGGCATTACAGTCTGGGTAAACCAGCGGGGGATATTTGGCGCAATATCCACAGGAAAGGCAAACTCAATCTTCACTAATACCCAGCTCCCCCACATCAGGGTTAGAACAACAACAAAGGAGACAACCTTAGCTAACCATCTCCCGAATTGAAATTGTTCATCAATGGAAAAAAGAGGCGTCGTTGTGAGTGCGATAAGTTTATTCTGGCGGGCTGCCAGAATGGCGCCAAGAAAACCAATCCATAAGGTCAAGTGCTGAACAAGTACCGGAGAGGCTGGAATACCCCGGAAATTGACAATGCGAGCAAATGTCTCAAAAGCAGGAATAAAAACCATCGTGAAAAATACAGTTAAAGCTAAAATGTCCTCCCCCCATTTTAGCCGTTCAACTAGATGAACTTTTGCTCGATTCACAGTGATAAAAGTTGTATTACTTGGATTCTCTTTGCTCCATCAATTCTATCGCCTGATCAAATATATCTTCCGGAACAAAGGTACCCCGAATATCAGGATACCATGTTTTCAAGTGCGACTTCCAAAACAAATGATCTTCAACAGACTGAGGATGAACGACAAGACCGTGTTCTTTCATAATCTCAATAGCTTTTTCATCATCATAACGATATATTTTCTGGTGGCGATCTCCAATTTCCTGGGCAATTTTCAATATAGATTTTTGGTAACCAGATGGTATCCGGTTCCAAACACGATTGTCAATAATGATGGAGCTTGTCAATAATCCCCACTTTATTTCCAACATATGATTTGCAATCCCAAACCACTGTGACGCCAACGCGGCGATTGGTGTTACACCGATTGCATCAATTAACCCCGTTTGTAATCCGGATAAAATATCTATCGATGCAAGCGGAACAGACATATAACCGCCCTTCCCCCACAATTCAGCTGTTTTATAATCTCCTGCCCAGGTAAATATTTTTGCTTTTTTTAAATCTTTCGGATATCGAATTGGTTTTACTGTAAACCAATGCGCCCAACCAACATCCGCCCACAACAAGGGAGTAAAACCATTTTCCTTGATTCCGTCTTCTAGTCTTTTTCCAATTTTATTTCGAAACCAATCCACATCATCGTAACCATCAAATAACATGGGAATGATATATACATTGACATCAGGATTAATTTCAGACAGACCTTCAGTAGTAATGGCCGCCGCATGGATTTGCCCAATCCGCATTTTTCGTATCATATCCCGTTCATCACCTACCACTCCACCGGGATAAATCCGTAAAATGATATTTCCATCGGTTGCAGTTTTCCATCTTTGCCCCATTTCCACTAACATTCCATGCCAATCCGTACCTTCCGGTGCAAGTGTAGCCATTTTAATGATTGTTCTCTTTTCTGCTGTGAGCACAGATATAACAATCATGAGAAAAATAGTGTTTTTGAATAAATGTTTCAGCATATTAGTAAAATAATTCCTCTTTCTGTGCCAAAAGCCAGCGGGCACGGGACTGGGCGATAATATTGGATAATTTTAATTCCGGATCCATATCAAAATCAATAATTAAGGCTTGATTCAAAAGATCTTCAAATTCCTCCCGATCCTGATTTATTACAGACACAACCTCAGCCAATGTTACATAGGGACTGGAAGCATTCCCCCCTGAGGTTTCTAACGCTTTTTTAAAATACATTCTAGCCTGTTTTTCACCTTTCCCAACCTGGTCTGGTCTCTTCATTGAATATGAAATCATTGCTGAATAGAGCGCTCCTTTATTCCACTCAGCTTCTACCTCTAAGGCCCTTTCCAAAAGCCAACCAACCTTGGGTATTTCAACAATATAAGCTAAATCTCCTTTGCTGGCAGATATTGCTCCACCCCATGCTGCAGCAGTCCAATATAAAAATGGAACATCCTCTTTTTTAAAAGTAAATGATTCCATTTTTGTTGCTGTCATCAAACTATCAAATCCAGGATATTGTAATTTAATTCCTCTTAACCCATAATCTTTAGCACGGTTAAAAATGTTCAAGGCACGATTGTACAAATTCCTGCCCTGATTATAATTTATCACAATTTCTCTGTCAGCCTGTTCCATGAAAAAAGCATAAGAATAAATTGTTAATTCAGTAACAGCTTTCAAAAGTAAATCGGGATTATCAGGATTGCGGGCTACCTGTTTCTCAATTCTGTCAACTTTCAAAGCATAAATGTTTTCCGCAAGATTAAGTTGGTTCCGAACCAGATAAGCAGGAGTACACGCAGTAGTAAATAGAATAAAAAGGAATATTCCTGATAGTTTTTGGCTCCAAATTCGGTGGCTTTCAGCCATCAAAATTACTAAGAATAATATTAACTAATGAGGTCTCTATATAGAGGAAAATCCCGGCAAAGATCCAGTACTTCAGACATCACAGTTGATAATAAATCTTCACTGTCTGGGGAAGATATTACCTTATCAATCAACGCTACTATTGTTTTCATTTCATCTTCTTTCATCCCGCGAGTCGTTACTGCTGGTGTACCTATTCGAATTCCACTGGTGACAAAGGGACTTTTCTGATCAAATGGTACCATATTTTTATTTACAGTAATTCCAACCTTTTCAAGGGCATTTTCCGCTTTTTTCCCAGTGATACCTTTTTCTGTCAGATCAATGAGAACCAAATGGGTATCTGTCCCGCCGGAAACAAGATGATATCCTCTGGAAAGAAATTCTTCAGCCATACTTTTAGCATTATCAACTATTTGACGAGAATATTCCAAAAACTCCGGTTTTAAAGCTTCCCCAAAAGCCACAGCTTTAGCGGCTATGATATGCATGAGAGGTCCACCCTGAATACCCGGCATCACCATGGAGTCAATCAATTCTGAAATCATTTTCACTCGGCCGGACTTCGGAGCAACTTTCCCCCAAGGATTTTCTCTATCCTCACCCATCATAATCATTCCTCCCCGAGGACCTCTGAGAGTTTTATGGGTGGTTGTCGTAATTACATCACAGTAAGGAATTGGAGAGGGGTGCAAACCCATTGCCACTAGACCTGCCGGATGGGCGATATCCGCCATTAGAAATGCATCTACCTCATCGACTACCTCCCGAAACTGCTCAAATTCAATGAAACGAGGATAGGCACTACCTCCACAGATTATCATTTTTGGTTTATATTTTCGGGCAAGATTCCATACCTCGTCAAAATCAACACGCCCCGTATCAGGATGGACATGGTAGGAGACAAAATTAAATAATTGTCCAGAAAAATTAACTGGACTTCCATGAGTCAAATGACCACCATGAGCCAAGTCAAGGCCCATGACTGTATCCCCGTTTTCCAGAAATGTCATCAATGCAGCCATATTCGCCTGTGAGCCGGAATGGGGCTGTACATTGGTATATTCTGCATTGAAAAGCTGTTTTGCCCTATCCCTTGCAAGATTTTCCGCTTCATCTACAAACTGACAACCGCCATAATACCGTTTACCCGGATACCCCTCTGCGTATTTATTCGTCATAACTCCACCAGCCATTTCCAACACCGAATTACTCACAAAATTCTCTGAAGCAATGAGCTCCAAAGTTTCGTCCTCTCTCCTGATTTCTCTATTCAGGATTTCAAATAGTTCACCGTCCGTATCTTTTAAATTCATTTGCTTAAAAGGAACGACTTTTGTTACCAGGTGGGATCTTTTTTCAATCGTTCTTCCACCCAATTATAACATGCTGTTTCCGGTAACAAATATCCTTTACTTTGTTTATCCGGATCTATCATAAACCAGTTGGCTCGTGAAAACAGCGTTTCATTCTCTTTTAACCAAGCTGCTGAACCAGAATAATGTGTATAATTATTTTCTTCTGCTAACTGAAAATATTTATATGCCAACGAAGCCACAATTCGATCATCATTAGTAATATCAGTGGACCGACAGGATTGGAAAGCCTTATAATAGACGTTCCCTTTTTGTCCAAAACCCTGACCTGAAGATTTTGATACTTGAATAGCTTTTTCTGCCCAGAGTAAGCCTTTTCTAAAATTCTGTAACTCTATATACAATTTGGAAGTTTGGACAATTATATGGAGATCCCTTGGATCAAGTTTTAATAAGTTCTCATAAACTATTGAGGCGTTTTCCAAATCATCAATTTCAGAATATGCTTGAGCTAATTTTCTGTAGGCAATCTTACTGTTTCTATCAAACCTGATCACCTTCTTTAAAACATCAACTGCTTCTTCTGGTCTATCCGCTGATAATAATCTATCAGAAAAATCCAGACCGTAAGCAGTATTCTCAGGATTCCTTTCGAAAAGTTCTCGAATATAATCCAAAGGATCTTCGCCAACCTGTTCTAGGGCTATTTTCATTTCACCCTGATATATTTCATTGTTGGGGTCTTTTTCTAAAAGGAGGCGTAAAACATCAATCTGATCTTCATATCGATTATTTTCACTATAAACCTTAAACAACTCAATCATATTTTGTGAATCACCAGGCGCCCTATCCATTATTTTCTCTAATTCAACAATATAACGATCAAGTTTTCCCTGCTTTTTGTAAGAATATGCCAAGCGTTTTCGTAAATCAATACTTCTCGGAAGTTTCTGCAATCCTTTCAAAAGGACTTCTTCAGAGTTTTCAAAATGACCTAAATATTCGTGAGCAATTGCATAATATAAATAAATTTCTTCAGGAGGTGCCAATACGGGATCAAATTCATCACAGCCAAGTTCATCAATCTCTCTATAAATCTGTACTGTATTTCCCCAATCTTGATTGCGGTAATATTCAGCCGCACTACTCATTAATCGGGGACATCTGAGTTCTCTCAAGGAGTCCAATCGTGCTTGTTCAGCACGATCTTTTTCCTCAGGATCCATTTCGGGGGGCACACACATAGAAACAAATAGTACAACAACAAATGCTAACCACAACTTAGGAAAAGTTATAACCTGTCTCATGTTTATCTTGCTCTCCTTTTAATAAACCAAATATCTCCTAAACTGATACCAACACTGAATTGTTGAATCAGTTCACCATTCACATCCAATCCATCTCTCTGGCTGATTGAAAACCCAAAATCAATCTGATTATCAACAACGCCAAATTTAACACCAAAACCGAAAGAGAATCCCTTTTCATCTATCTTTTTCCTCTTATGATATAAAGTATATTGTTTAGCAAAAAAGCCGCCACGATAATGAAATTGATTCAAAATTTGACTGGGAAGCCTGCGTGAGAATAAAGCAAGTCCGAAACTGATCTGATCCAACGATACAATCTTATCATTGAGTACAGAAACAGTATGCCCATTATCTCCCCGGTCATACCAATGACTCCCTTCAGAAAGAATGTGGAGTCTTGGACGGATATTTACATCAAGACCCACCTGAATTTCAAAGGGGTCTATTTCACCAATTGAATTAGACTGAATTGCATCAGGAATCAAGGAAAGATCAGGGAAATCGGAATAATATGATCCATCATGATTTCCCGACTCATTGTTATCTTCGAATGGTTGATGGGAAACACGGTTGACCGATAATGGCTTTAAAGCACGCTCCAGAGAAAGGTAGAAACCAATTCCATAGTCTTTATAATTTAACCTCTTACTATGGAAAAACAATTTCATTATCGTACCAGAATAAATATCTTGTTCCTTCTGAATATAATCCGTTCCATCAATACTAATTGAAGTAATCCCTCTGGAAGATCCAAATAGGTAATTGATAGTTATTGCCATTGATTCCAGAGAAGTTAATGGAAAGGCTACAGATGGTTTTAATGAAGCAATTCCACCATACCCGGACACCGATTTTCTCACTGTCAAACTATCACCATAAATGCCATCGTCCACCAAATTCTCTACTCCAATAATTGAGTACAACCGATTTGTATTTGGCGCTATTGAAAGTCCAAAAGCATACTTTTTTTTAATCGGGATGATTAATTGTATCTGTTGCAAATAAGTTCTACCATTCTTTATTGAACCAGATTGAATTTCAGATTGTTGTCCTCCATACGTTCCGGTTAGATATGTGTAATGAAGTTGACTCCAAGTAACCGGGTTGGAAATCGAAACACCTTCCTGAAATGATGGCAGAAGGCTCATTGGAGAAGTTCCCATTGATGCCGCATCAAAATTGGATGCTGGAGAGCCAATTCCAAACGCATTCATGAGAGATTGGCTGAAACCCACAGACAGTAGGGCAAATAAACTAAATAAAACTACCTTAATTCGTAGCAACATAACGCATAATAATATAAGGTTTGAATGGTCCAGCATTGATAAAAGTCAAGGTAGAAAACGGATCATTACCCGTTGAACTGGATAACTGTAGTTCATAGTGGGTCAGTTGATTAAGATAGATATAATTTACGAAATCTCGGACGTTCAATATTAATAGGCTATCTACTGTTGAAGAAGTAGCTCCGATAAATTCAAGAGCAGTAGTATCCATTTGTTCTACAGAGAACAGGTCGATATCGTTTATTGAAATAGAATCCTTCAATGGGTAAGCAAATACCTTAAAACTATTGATTGTGGTATCGCACTTCAGGTAAAGATCAGCATCCTTAAAGATGATATTATCAGGAAGCATCGATAAAGTATCCAAATTGAAGCGAAGAATAGATTTTACACCTTTCGCCCGACCGATGGAAAAAGTAGTGTCCTCTGCCCAAATTCCTGGATCTACGATTGTCAATTCATATTTTGCTGTAAAAGTAACTGTATCTATCCAAGTTGAATCCACTGCATCATCAGTGATCACATTGTTTATTGAATAATGTACTTCAAGTCTTGGATTTGTGAAAGCAACTAATGAATCTGTTTCTCCATCGCCATTAATTTTAAAGGTGTAGCTGCTCAACCGGGTAGTATCAAGCATATAATTATTAAATAATGAAGTAGCATCAAACGAAAAATGAACATTTTCTAACGTGTCAGTAGAGGAGATAGGTGAATCGAATTCTATTTTTTCCAGTGTCGAATCAATAGTATAAAATGAAGATTCATTCTCTAAAAAGATCGTCGTATCACCATCATCTGAAAAATAGGAAAGGACAGGATGATATTGTGAATTACTAGAGTCAACCAAAGTCAGAGAAAATGTAACACTCTCAATTGAATCGACAGAATAATAGGAAGTACTATCACTAGAATACGTTGTATCCAGAAAAAATGGAGTAGATACAGGATAAACTTCAACCAAGGAATAAATCTCAGGAAATCCATCTCTTTGCCCATAGTATAGTTCCGACAGTCCTCCCATCTCAGGTGCAGTTCGGTAAGAACGAAAATAACTGGTGGAATCCGGATCGATTCGAAATGAAATTACATCGCCTTCGCTCAGTTCATAAGGTATTGGTTCTTCCGAACAGCTAAAGAACAGTATGGGGATAAAAATCCACAATATTGGAAAAGCGGAGAATAGTTTTTTCATGAAATACGATAAATGGAACGATGGATCAGCCAGAAAGTTTCTTCAGAATAATTTCCATTTCATTGGCAATTGCTGAGTAGTCTGGCGTTTCAGTACTATCCAAATCAATAATACTCAGTTTCTTCTCATTTTCTTTTACTCCATTGAGTTTCAGCAATTTGTTAGCTACATTATTCCCTGGGGTATTGAATACAATAATATGATCAGAAAAATGAGAAGAGACTTCAAAGGTATTGATAGATTTCCCTTTAATATTATCAGGAACTTTAACTCCTGCAGCCTCATAGGCTTTTCGACTAAAAACTGAACATTCATCTATGGAATGAATGACCTGAACAGTCTTGATTCCTTTATAAAATTTTTCCTCTTTGTACAGCTGATTATAAATGATAGGAACCATGGAGGACTGCCACCCGTTACAAATAATAATATCAGGACACCAGAAAAGATGTGGCAAAGTGGCCAGGGAGGCAATCCCATAAAATGAATATCGCATAGGGTTATCACTCAAGATTCGGCCATTTTTTGATTTATATACTAGATTTGATAAAGGTTTAAACCAATCTAAATGCTCCAAAAAATAGACTTGAACTCTTGTCCTAGGGATAAAAGCACTTTTCGCTGATGTCATCTGGTCTTTACCATCAAATACAAATGGAATTTCCCTTAACCGAATGACTTCTCTTAATATAAATTTTCGTTCACTGATAAAACCATATTTGGGGTGCATAATTCGAATATCATGGTCTTTCGCCTGCAAAAGCAGGGGTACTTTAGCAGAGAAATCAGCAAGGGATGTAGCATTTGCGAAAGGTGTGATCTCTGTTGTCAGAAAAAATAGTTTTAACCTCATAAACTTTATTCTACTGTTAATTGCTTAATGGTTTCTCTAGCAATATGTAGGTATTTACTGTCAGGGTAATAATCAACCAGATACTGATAGGCCTCTTTTGCTTTATCAGTATTGCCCATATTTAAAAATGCATGACCAAGTTTCAGTTGAGCATCAGCATCTTTATCAGAAGAAGGGAATCGGCTTACTTTATTAAACTCGGTGATAGATCGTTTATAATTTTTTTGTGAATAATAACATTCTGCTAACCAATATTGACTATTGTCAGCCAATTTCATATCATTATTAGGATCAGATTTAACTATAGTAAAAAATCCTTTAATTGCCTCTTCATAATTTCCTTTGTGATAATTACTCATGGCATCTATGTAGATTGCTTTGTATTCTACAGGACTTACTTTTACGGATGAGCTAATTATACTCTTTTCTGATTTTAAATTATACATCTCTGAAAAGCTGTTAGTCAAAGTCACAATTTTGTTTTCAATCATTACTAATTTTGCCAAAATTTCAAAATTAGTACTATCAGTCCGACCAGCATTATCCTCTAACAATTGAATTTTATTTTCATTTCTGTTGATGCGATTAATCAACGCTACATTTGATGCAACCATTGATTTAGTTAAGGAATCAGCAGCTTTAAGAGCATTAAACAAATTGGGTAAAAGAATATTAATGTGAGTTTCAAGGGAATCAATCCTTACTCTTTCTCTTTTTAACTGTGCCTCGAGAGATTTTAATTCTCCTTGCGCAAACAAAGTTGTTATCAAAATTGTCAACGCAATAGTATTCTTAAGTAGTTTTGTATTTTTCATAGATATCCTATCAAAATAATTATAGAAATGAATGGTTAAATTTACCCCTCAATCGAAGGAACTTCAATAAGTTTTACCCCGCTTTAGATTATTCAGTTGAATCTACACCAACATTCATTACAATACCAACCATCATAAAGCATGACATTAAAAATGACCCTCCGGATGATATAAATGGAAGAGGAAGCCCTTTTACGGGAATCATTCCAACAGTCATTGCTATATTTACAAAAACATGAGCCATAAATAAAGAGGCAATCCCAATTAAAACCAAACCTGAAAAACGATCCTTAGATGAATATCCTAATTTTACCATTTTTAAGATCATCCATGTAAATACGAGTATTATCACAAAAATAAAAACAAAACCTAGTTCTTCTCCAATGACGGAAAGAATAAAATCGGATTCCTGAACAGGTAAAAATTTCAGGTGGGTTTGTGTTCCTGCTCCCCATCCTTTTCCAAAAACACCACCAGAACCAATTGCAGTCTGGCTCTGAATAATCTGGTAAGCAGCACCTAAGGGATCTAACTCCGGATTAATTAATGTTAGAATCCGATTTTGTTGGTAATCTTTCAATGAATTCCAGAGCACTGGGGCAAGGAGTCCTAGAAAAAGATTGCTAAAATATATCACGAGACCAAAAATCAATTTCGGCCTTTCTAAAAAGATTATAACAATCATAAGAACACCCCATATCGAAAATGAAAGTGCATGAAAAGCTGTCAATACACTCAATAAAGGGGCAAGAAAAAGAAAAATATGATATGACCTGGCGCCAGCCCAATAAAGCATTGGTAAAAGAGGTGTAAGAAGGATTAGAGCCGTTCCTAAATCTGGCTGTTTTAAAATGACCACAGCAGGAATTATTACCATTATTGTAGGGAAGAAAAATGACAAAAAGTTTTTCATTTCAAGATTATGATCAGATAAGTATTTTGCAAGACTAAATACAATAATCAATTTTGCAAATTCGGATGGCTGGAATCCAACAGGTCCCAGATCAATCCACCGGTAAGTACCTGCAATAGTTCTGCTGAAATATGGTAGAAAAAGTACTCCAAGCACAATAAAGTACATTGTAAAAATATATTTGTGGATTAAATATTTTGGAATGAATATCATAGTCAATAATCCGATTAAGGATGGCCCAAGAAACACTAACTGTTTAAAAAATGAACTCCTTAAAATATCCGAACTCTGGTGGACAGAAATGCTTAATAAAGAAATTAATCCAATGGATGTCAGAACCATACTGGCAATAATGATTGTAAAAGGACTCTTAGAAAAACGATTTCCGCTTACAGCAAACATCAAGGAGTTTTGAGTGCCATTTGTGATTGTTTTATTGGTAAAAAATACCGGGAATATGCACTACGTGCAATAGGTGCAGCAATTTCCCCTCCATGTCCACCGTTCTCAATTAATATTACTGTTGTTAGCATTTGGTTATCCTTCTTTCCAAATCCGATGAACCATGCATGAGGATCTCCATGCGGATTTTCTGCAGTTCCGGTTTTACCCCCTATAATTAACCCCTTTATTTTTGGATCAGCAGATCGGCCGGTACCTTGATTATCGGAAACTGTCGATAGTAAATATTTTTCAATTTTATTCCAGGTATTATCTGAAAATTGGGGACGAATTCCCTTTTCTTCATTATCCTCCTTTACAAAATGTAATCGCCCTGCATTGCCGTGAGTGGCTATTTGATTAATAAATTGTACCATTTGAATTGGAGTCACAAGTACATCTCCCTGTCCGAGTGCCAAGTTTAATAAATTTCCTCGTGACCATCCCCATTTCCCATATTTCCTGTTCATATATTTTTCTGTAGGTATGACTCCCGTTTTTTCGTAAGGCAAATCAATCCCCGTTTCCTGACCAAAACCGAAATCAAAACAATTATCTACCCATTGGGACAGAGATAATTTCTGAACTATATGGTAAAAATAAATATTACATGATTGAGCTATACCCACCTGTAAATTAACGGAGCCATGACCGGTTTCATTCCAGCAATGAAAAGTACGATCACCAAATTGATACGAACCGGTGCATTCCACCTCCTTTGATGGATCTAATAAGTTTTCTTCTAACAGGGCAAGGGCAGTGATTATCTTGAAGGTTGATCCTGGAGGATATAAACCAGTAATAATTCGATCCATCAGGGGTCGATGGGGATCATTGCGGACTTCATTCCAATCATCTTTAAGCATTTTACCAGTAAAAATATTTGGAGGGTAATCCGGTTTGCTCACATAAGCAAGTATTCCTCCTGTCACAGGATTAGATAATACAGCTATACCCCGATAATCTTTCATCTTCTCTTCCATTAACAATTGGAGATCTGAATCAATCATTAATTTTATGTCAGCCCCAGGTTCAGGACGCTGGTTGTTATACCCCTTGACTTCCTCCATTTCCCTACCCAGGGCATCTACTTCAAGATACTTAACACCACGTGTCCCCTTGAGTTGAGATTCATAAAACTTCTCTAGCCCAGACCATCCAATCAAATCCCCAAGTTCATACACATTAGGATTTCCTAGGTTTCCTTGGACTGGTTTATCAACTTCTTTTAAATATCCCAGAAAATGCGATCCATTAATGCTGCTGGGATAATATCGCTCTGGAAACTGTTTATAATTAACTCCAGGCAAATCCAATATATTCTCTTCAAGAACACTAATCTGATGAAAGGTAAGATCTTTCATCAACCGTGTTGGAACAAATTTAGCCCTATAATATTTCTTGAAATTTTCAGCGATAATCAATGAGTCAATTCCAGTACATTGACTAATGGAATTGAATATCTTCTCCTTTTGCTCCATTTCCCCCGGTATTGCGGTTAAAATATAAGTTGGATAGTTATCTACTAAAATATTTCCATTTCTATCAAGAATTAATCCCCTGGGAGCATTAACAGTTACAGCACGAATTCGATTAATTTCTGCTTTATGTTTGTACTTTTCATATCGAAAAATCTGTAAATAGAAAAATCGACTCAAGAGTATTAACATTAGAAAAATAACAATTCCTATAATAATATAATACCGCTGCTTTGATATTAAGTTTTCTGCTTTAAGCATTTAGTCGCCTTGTTGAAGCGGAATAATCATTTGAAAAATTGCAAGAAAACCAAGAGTATAACCCGATGTCAAAATCCATTTTAACCAAAAAACAGTCATTGTAGACTCAAATAAATCCTGATGCCGGATAAAAGAATAGATAAAGAAATGAAATAAAATTATTCCAAGCCAAGTCAAATGAAAATATGTTGGAATCATTTTATAATACTTACTGTGTAAAAATCCTGACAAATACCCGGTTATAACATACGTAAGGGAAGTCAATCCAAAAAATGATCCAACTCCAGTAAAATCAACCAATAGTCCCAGGAAAAACCCAACAATTATACTTGGAAAGCTGCCATGATGTAATCCAATATATAAAATATAAATCAGAACAAAATCTGGACGGATACCATTTATAGAAAGAAAATCAGCCAAGATAAACTGTAAGGAAAATACACCAACTAATGAATATATCAATTTAATCCAGTTCATCACCTTGATCCGTAATAACAAAAACATTAATCAGTGAACCAAGATCATCATTGACACGTACAGAAATAATCTTTTGAAAACTGCCCCGTTCATCCGTAATACCAATAACCTCACCAACAGGAAGATTTCTCGGGTAAATTTTACTGAATCCAGATGTCACAACCTTGTCCCCCATTTCTATTACCGCATTTTTCTGTACTTCCCTAATCTCACAGAGATTCCTTCCCACCCAACGAAGTATTCCAGTCGCTTCACTGGGTAGTATCCTGACGCTCAACCGAAAATTCAAGTCACTCAGTAATTGGACAACCGAAGAACGATCTGCTACAAGTATCGTCTTTCCAACTACACCTGAGGATGTAAGTACAGGGTTATTCACTCCAACCCCGGAAAGGGAACCAACATCAATTGAAATAGACGTTATATTTGAATGCAATCCTTTGTTAATCACTTTTGAGGCTAAAAGTGTCAACTTGCTTTCACGCTTAAATTCCAACAGTTTCTCAAGACGTTTATTTTCTGATACAAGTTGGAGCATAGATTCAAACTGAAGAAATAATCGAAGGTTCTTCTCTCTTAAAAGAGTATTTTCTTCTTCAAGCAAAAAAGATGATTTTACCCATGTCAGGGGAGAATAAAGGAAGGAAAATATATCAAGAGTTTTACCCCTGATCAGATCTAGACTGGGCGATGAATCACCAGTTAAAAGGATGTTTAGTGAAAGACTAAAAAAAATTACAAATGCAATATGAGGTTTATTCCGAAGAATAGATAAATATAAACTCCTCACAGCCACCCTACATTAACACATCCTCATATTTCTTCACATTTTCTAAAACAATTCCAGTACCACGTACAACGGATAACAATGGTTCTTCAGCTACATTCACAGGAACATTGGTTCGTTCCCTGATTATTTGATCAATGCCTTTTAAAAGGCTACCTCCTCCGGTCATAATAATCCCTCGGTCAAGGATATCCGAAGCCAGTTCCGGGGGTGTTTTTTCCAATGCATGTTTCACTGCTTCCACAATGGAATTAATAGGATCTTTCATTGCTTGACGTATTTCATCGGAAGATACTTCAATTGTTTTCGGAATACCGGATACAAGATCGCGTCCCTTTACAGAAATAGTGACTGGTTTTATCCTCATCGCAGATCCTACAGATTTTTTGATAGCTTCACCTGTGGGAAGACCAATTTCAAGCTTGTGCTCAGATCGAAACCAAAGAATAATTGCTTCATCCATCTCATCCCCAGCAATGCGGATAGCTTCTTTAGTAACAACACCATTTAATGCAATTACGGCGATCTCTGTAGTACCCCCACCAATATCTACAATTATATTTCCAATAGGTTTGCTGATATCAAGTCCAATTCCTATCGCTGCTGCTACAGGCTCTTCGATCAAATATACTTCCCTGGCATTAGCACGTTGACCAGAATCCTTAACAGCGCTTTGCTCCACCGCTGTTACCCCGCTTGGTACACAGAGAACCATCCGAGGTCTTGCAAGTCGGTTTAGGTTAATTTTACGGATAAAGCCCTGCAGCATTCCATCTGTCATATTAAAATCCGCAATAACGCCGTCCTGGAGAGGACGGATTGTTTCTAAATCCCTATGGGTTTTGCCAACCATGTCCTTTGCTTCCTGACCAACAGCAACAATTTTCTCATCATGGACAGACCGGGCAACAATTGAGGGTTCATTAATTATAATTCCCCTCCCCTTCAACCAAATGAGCGTGTTCGCAGTCCCAAGATCAATGGCAATATCCGCAGACATCCAGTTAAACGTGTTTGAAATGGCACTTAAAAACCCCATATAAACCCAGCTAATTATTTTTTATTGTAAAATATTTATCGAGAAAGTTAAGATAATTCTTATTCATTTCATTAAGAATTGTTTTATTCAGTCGGTTTATAAATGAAAGATGAATTATTGTTGATAAGGATCTTTCGAGAACCATTTTTCTTCTATTTATCAGGATTATTGAAATTTCTCCGAAACAATATTTTACCTTTGTGATCACAAAGATTATTCCTTTCTATATAAAAAAAATCTATAAGTTTTATATTTCATGAAAGCATCTATATTCTTAATTCCCGAAAAATAGACCCGGTTAATTTTCTCAAACCTTTCCTTAAATTTCCAGTTCAGTAATTTTGAAAACCCAGGATAGTTGCTCTGAAAATATCTGCTTATCATATCTCTAAATGGAAATCCGACCTCACTAAGAAAATCATCAAGAATCTGAATAGTAGGAGCTGTTTCTTTTGTGATATCAATATTTTCAATTTTTTCGAAAGAAAATTGAGATAATATTTCTTGAAAATTTGAGAGGCTATGTCCACCTCCCAGTGGACTTTTCCCTTCTACATCTGTTCTAAAAAAATCACAAATTAAGAGGTAACCATTTTCGCTCAGTAATTCTAAAGATTTTTCTAGAGCTGCTTGAATATTGATATATTGAAAACTTTCGCTGAAAAGAGCCAAATCATAGCGTCTTTCTGTTTTGACATCTTCGTAAATACAAGGAAAAATGTTTGCTGAATCACCCAGTTTTTCACGGATTTGATTTGTGAGGTATTTGCTGGGAGAAACACAGTCTACTAAGTATTTATTTTCGATTAACCTTTTGGCAAAATTCCCCGATCCACTCCCGACATCTAAAATACGATGGATATCCTTAGGGATATGAGAAAAAATAAAATCTGAATAATTTTTCTGTGCTTTTGGAAAATTTACAACATCAACTTCCAAATCTTCAGGCCAATATCCATAATGAAGATCATCAGTTTTAAGAAAATACCGACCAAGAACAAGTCCCAGTTCTAATCCAACTTCTTTTGAATCTACCTTTTTTCTGCTCATTCAGACAGAATCTAGCGTAGAGTAAAATGTTGAATAAAACCGAATTGAGATATGTAATCTCTATATTACCTTATAGACGAGGATACCAACCATAACAATCAAAGAAATAAATATTAGTGCGACGCCCATATTCCCTTTTTTGATTTCTTCCCATTCGTCTATATCTGTTGATAGCCAATCAAAAACTTTTAAAGCAATTCCAATTCCAAAAGCAAAACCAACGGCAGCTACTATCGACCAGCCTAGTGCCCTTGCATATTCTGTGAATAATCCTGACCATGATGTTGGATCTAACATTCTTCCTCCTTATAGTGTTTGTATTGAGTCTTTAATCTCTTGCATGAATTGTGATGTTTCAATAATTCCGGCAGATAGTTTCTCAATGAGCTCTGTCGATGCTGATGCGGAAACAACCAAATTATCGCGAGTCACAGGAACATTAACAATGATAGTTACACTAGCAGGAATCAGGGCTTGTTCAATCTTGCCTATCCCCTGCAAATACCGTTGATGTTCCATTGCTTTGCCAACTGAAGCAAATCCAATGAGCATAACCCTCTCAAAGTTATTCCGTTTACTGTTCATAGTTAAGGTAAATCCTTCATCTGTAAGTCGCATATCCTTCTGTTCAACCACCAAACGATAAGAAGAACAGGTGTTTCTTACCTTACTATAAAAGGCATAATTCCCAAACAAAAAGTGGATTCCAAAAACCAGTATAATTAACAACCTGAGCATTTTCAAAGTGTCGTACTCCTATTAATATGGCATTTTATTAAATCAGAAACAACGTCCTGATTTTATAACTTTATATATGGGAACATCCGACGTAAAATAAGGAATTTCAATCAATCTTTCCAAATCCCAAATTACCAAGTCAGCATTTTTTCCAACTTCCAAGCTCCCGACTTTATGGTGAACATTAAGGGTTATTGCTGATTGCCATGTTGCCGCCCGAAATGCTTCCTCCACACTCAACTTGAGATACGAACAAGCAAGTGAGATCATAAATGGTATGGACTGTAAGTGACTGCTGCCTGGATTGAAATCCGTTGCCAGCGCAATAGAGATACCAGCTTCTGTTAGTTTTTCCGCGGGGGCATAAGATTGCTTCCCTAAAAAGAATGTTGTCCCTGGAAGGAGTGTTGCTGTGACAGCACCATTTTTAAGAGCACTGATCCCTGCACTACTCACTGCCATCAGATGATCTGCAGATACCGCTCCTACTTCGGCTGCCAGTTCTGCAGCACCGGAATCTTCAAACTCATCAGCGTGGAGACGAGGGATCAATCCATAGGTTTTACCTGTCTCCAGTATACGCCGCGATTGTTCTACCGAAAAATAACGCTTTTCACAGAATACGTCACAATATTGAGCAATGCCCTGCTCTCCCACCGCAGGAATCATCTCATCACATAGTAAATCTACATACCCATCCGGGTCATTAGAAAATTCAGGTGGAAATGCATGAGCACCAAGAAAAGTCGGGATGATATCTATTGGATGATCACGATTTACCCGATCTAGAACTCTTAATGATTTTAATTCGGAGTCTGTATCCAGGCCATAACCACTCTTAGCCTCAACGGTGGTGGTACCAAGTTTTATAAACCTTGTCATTCGTTTTTTAACCCGCTCTACCAGCTCATCCTCAGATGCATTTCGAACATCTTTTATACTTGAAAGTATCCCGCCACCATTTTCCGCTATTTCCTGATAAGACGCACCAGCAAGACGCATGGTGTATTCTTCCTCCCGTCCCTTGTAAAAAACCGGGTGGGTGTGAGGGTCAACAAACCCGGGGGTAACTAGTCGTCCAGAACAATCAACAATTTCATCTGCATTATCTACGGTCGGTCCAATCTCTTGAATTGTTTCCCCTTCTATCAAAATTTCTATATTCGACATGGTTTGTATAGTGTCAGATACCGATTGATAGGATACCAATTGTGAGATATTGGTGAGTTTTAACATTAGCTCATCAAGGGAATATCTACACCCCATTTTTTTGCATTTTTAATCGCATCCTCGTACCCAGCATCTGCGTGACGAAGGATTCCCATCCCCGGATCATTTGTGAGTACTCTTTCAAGACATTTTTCCATTTCCGGTGTTCCGTCTGCTACAATAACTTGACCAGCATGGATTGCCATACCCATGCCGACACCACCACCGTGATGGATGGATACCCAGGTTGCTCCGCTGGCAGTATTAACTAAGGCATTCAAAAGTGGCCAATCTGCAACTGCATCCGATCCATCTTTCATAGCTTCAGTTTCACGGTATGGGGATGCTACCGATCCCGTATCAAGGTGATCCCGGCCAATAACAATTGGGGCTTTTAATTCTCCCGAAGCAACCATTTTATTAAATGCAATACCAAGCTTAGCACGATCTCCATACCCTAACCAGCATATCCTCGCTGGCAATCCTTGAAATTGTATTTTGTCCTGAGCCAACTTTATCCACCGAACCAATGGTTCATTTTCTGAAAAGAGTTCTATCACTTTCTCATCAGTTTTGAAAATATCTTCGGGGTCACCGGAAAGAGCTACCCAACGGAAAGGTCCTTTTCCCTCACAAAATAGCGGCCGCACATAAGCCGGAACAAAACCTGGATAATCAAATGCGTTTTCCACACCAGCTTTTTTCGCTTGTCCCCGTAGGTTATTACCATAATCAAAAGCGACTGAACCCATATTTTTCAGTTGAAGGATACCTCGTACATGTTCTGAGATAGCACGAAAACTTTTCTGCATATATGTATCAGGATCAGATTTACGTAAATCTAATGCTTCCTGAAAAGTCATTCTGTTTGGAATATACCCATCCAGTTCGTCATGTGCAGATGTCTGATCAGTTACTATATCCGGAATAATTTCCATTTCAACAATCTTTGGTACAATATCCGCAGCATTACCCAACAATCCTATAGACAAAGGCCTTCCGGATAATACAGCATTCCTTGCAAGGTTTAACGCTTCATCCAAGGATTCAGTTGCCAAATCTAAGTATTTTGTTTCCAACCTTCTTTCAATCCGATGGGCATCCACCTCCACTGCAATACACACTCCGTTATTCATTGTCACCGCAAGGGGCTGGGCACCGCCCATTCCGCCCAATCCTGCAGTCAAAATAAACTTTCCGGTCAGGTCACTTCCATAATGCTGTTTCGCAGCAGCGGCAAAGGTTTCGTACGTTCCCTGTAAAATTCCCTGAGTGCCAATGTAAATCCATGAACCGGCTGTCATTTGTCCATACATTATGAGGCCCAGTTTATCCAGTTCATTAAAATGCTCCCAATTTGCCCAATTTGGTACAAGATTTGAATTTGCAATGAGCACCCGAGGTGAGTGAGTGTGAGTTTTAAGTACCCCTACCGGTTTGCCAGACTGTACTAAAAGAGTTTCATCAGGTTCAAGACGTTTTAGAGTCGACAATATTGACTCATAGCATTCCCAGTTGCGGGCAGCTTTTCCTTTTCCTCCGTAAACAACCAATTCATCTGGGTTTTCCGCTACATTTGGGTCCAGATTATTTTGAATCATCCGATAAGGTGCCTCAATCTGCCAGTTTTTACACGACAGTTTTTCTCCTTTTGGTGCATGGATGATTCGATTAATCATAGGTTTTTTCTCAACTTCTTGATCAGGGTTCATTCCCAGAAGGGTCTATTTAACTAATGCTTGTTTAATTGGTACATAATAATCAGGATTCTCTTCCAGTACATTATATGAAAATATTGAAACCCCCGGAAATTGTTTTAATTTAGAATAATTAATCTTGTTCACTGCTTCCGATGATGATTGATTGTAGGTTGAAATTCCCATTATTATTCTCTCCCGATATTTAGGGGGAAAATTTTCATAAATCAAATCAATATTTGCGGCAAAATTCCGGAACGAAGGAGTATAATTCATGGGAATTACCCAATCTAGATATCCAGAAGCTAACCACACATCCCATTCTTGCAAGAAGCGATCCCGTGCAATATATAGATTCGGTTTTACCGCTGCTGAAAGAATACAATCCGGGCGAATAGTCATTGCCATTTCCTTTGCTTTTTTTACTAATTCTGTTACAGAGTTTCGCCTGTAATTATTCCATTTTAAGGACCGAGAAGCAGATTGCTTACTCTTTTCTTCCACAGTACTTTCTGCGGATAAGAAAATTGGTGCATCATCTCCAGATTGTGTTAGGTAATTATTAAGAGCAAATGCATTTCCCCCAAAATCATAATCCTTGTAACGAATGTAATCCAAATGAAGTCCATCAACCTCATATTTTTCAATGATTTCCCTTAGTACATTAAGCAGATATGGAGCCACATCCTGATGATGAGGTGCAAGATAATATCCCTCACCATCATTAGATGATTCTAATGTGTTTTTATTCTGATTAAACTTTCCTTCATTATTTCCTTTTTGATCAATCCAATCCGGATGAATATAATATAAATGATTTTTTGATTCAGGTGGTTCAACCGAAGACCAGAGTATATACATATTCACCCAAGCATGAACTTGAATATTATTCTGATGGGCTTTTTTCAAAACATATTCAAGTGGATCAAATAAATCATTGAAAAGAACTGAACTACGGGGAACAAACTCAGAATTGTAAAATGCCTCCCCTCGCCCCCGGACTTGAATCATCAAATGATTAAAATTATTTTCCAAAGCAAAATCCAACATTTTATCAATTTTATCAGATGATATAATCGTGTTTCGTACTACCCAAAGACACCGGTGATCAAACACCCGTCCCCTCAC
>JYMV01024992.1_pt1 | contig 24891 bp, 21 predicted proteins | sample 338911 | NCBI WGS metagenome assembly JYMV01 (sample SAMN03354496, study PRJNA234377) | hydrothermal vent metagenome | biome: Deep sea; feature: Hydrothermal plumes at the Eastern Lau Spreading Center, Western Pacific Ocean; material: Seawater | place: Tonga | collected 2009 | depth 2000 m m
CTCCTCAGCGCTCGACCAAACCGGCTGTCCATGGATTCTGGATTGGCCGGGTATGCTTGACAGTTTGAGGTTGATGGGGTGGTCGGGACTTTTGTCTAATTTCTTGTTGCTTTCAATCATGGTTCTCAGCCTTCAAGGATTGGCAATGGCTTATCATGCCTCACTCTGGAGTTCTGGTGAAAGTGAATCTGGCTACCAAAGGTAGGGATGATGAAACTAATCCGTCTCGGTTCGCTTCAAAACTCGAAAACCGACCGTCGAGGGTTCAACATCTTCGCCGGATTCATTCCCGTCGAGACGGCTCATCGACTCTTCCCAGCGCTTGGTCAAGGATATATTTGGAGTCCTCCACGGTTGGTGATTACGGCAGACTATGTATACCTCGGAAGACGCATTTCTGCTGGCTTCGGGAGAAAATCTGCGCACTTTAGAAAAATGTTCCTTCAACACGCCAATCAGTTCATCGATACCGGTGCCCTGGAACACCTTGGTCACAAATGAGCCACCGGCGCATAGAAGTGGTAATGAGAAATCCAACACCTTGGCGACCAAATCGATGCTCACCGCCTGGTCGGTGGACCAATTTCCAGTGATATCGGGGGAAATATCGGAGACGACTACGTTCAGTGGACGCTGAGCCAATTCCCTGACCACACTTTCTTGTATCGCAATATCGGTGATATCGCCAACCAGTAGTTTTGCCCCTTCGACAGGTATGCAGGGCACGAGGTCGACGCCGATCACTTCACCCTCCTCCCCAGACAACTCCACCGCCACCTGAGCCCAACCACCCGGGTAACAGCCGACATCGAGTATGACGTCTCCAGCGCGAATCAAATGATAACGGTCTTGAATCTGGCGCAGTTTCCAAGCCGAGCGGGTTCGGTAACCCTCCTCCTTTGCCTGTCGCCGCCACGTATCGCGGCGGCTCTCGTTCACCCAGCGGTTCGACATCTCAGCAAACCGTCGGGGTAGCCTTCAGTGATGAATGCGACGGGTGATAGGTGGTGGAAAGTGACTTGTGCTCGATTTGTTTGGCATTGGCCAATGGTGGTGCGCAGACGATTTCTTGCCGCGGCGATGACCTGGCTGGCGTTGTCACTATGTGTCGCTCCCGCCGCCGCCTATTCGGCACCCCCGGGCAGTCTTCTCGATGATACCATCGTGGTATCCGGTGGAGATTCGGTATTGGTCGAGGTTTACACCGCCACCTGGTGTCCCTCCTGTGCTGAACTCGATGATATTCTCTCGGTGTTGCGCCCCGAGCACGATGGCCGAATGGCACTTATGACCCTACACCCGACCGATGGGGTAGACGTGTTATCGACTCTCGCCGCCTCGCACCGCCTAGAGCGCTTGCAGACTAATGTCGCCAAACTGACAGGCACACCGACCATCTACATGGAAAGTGATATCGCCAGTGAAGGATTGGTATCCGGTTCGCAATTCAGTTCAACTTTGTTCAAATTCGAATCCAATCTACGAGACCGCACCGAGATGACTCTCAGTGCTAGGCAGAGCGGTGACATCCTCTCACTCGACATAACCGCGACCATCGACGGTGACGATACCTTTGACAATACTCAGATTGCGGTGATGGTCGGCGATGACGACCCGGTGGTCCCAGATGGAGACCTGGCTGCGGGAGCTGGTCCGTACGATGCGACCTTGCATTCCTTGTTTGAAGTAGAAATCAGTGATTCTAGTATTCCGTTATTCGATGCCTTTCCAAAATTACAATGGACGGTGACCGACTACCAATTCAATAATTCCGAGGTCTCATTTTCGGTACATCTTATTCAACCGCAGTCACAAGCGAATACAACGACCATCATAGTCACCCACGAGGTGATGGAAGAGTTTGTCGCCAATACCACCGTTGACACCTTTGCCGCCCTCAGCTTCATCCAAGAAGAATCCACCCAATCATCCCGCTCCGGATGGCAATGGTTGGTTGGCGGAGTGCTGGTATTGGGGTTCCTGATCTTGGCCGATTCGCATTTCCGCTCCATTCGCGCCGCCGTCGACATCGACTCGAGTGAAGAATAATGAAAAATGCTCCCAGTGATGCGTTTCTTCTCCGCCGACAGAGACCCTGCACAATGACCACTATCAATCATTGGTTTTCCCGTCTACACCGGTTTGACCGTGAGTTTAATGTGCTTGAACTGCACTACATGTTATTGATGGAACAACCTAACGAATATGAAACCGAGAAGGCCACCACCTCAAAGCGGGAGTGGCTGGTCGAATACGATGTCGACAGTGGAGATGGTCTGAAACGTCAACACTTGTCGATATTGAATGGACTGAATATGCAAGATGTGCAGGTAGCGATTTTCGCAGAACTGCGCAAAATGTATCCACTCTCGGAGCGCTTGGAAGTAACCATCACCAGATTAGAACCGATTACCACCCACACAGAAGTGAAGAAGTTCGATTTGAATTCCGCATACACCTCATGAGCATTCTGTTCGCCTTCAGGAGTCGTTTACCAATGGACGGCGGGGGAATGCACCTCATGGTTAGCACAACAGGAAAATAGACCTCAATAGCAGGATTTTGAGAGCAGACCTATTCTTCTTCACCAGAAGAGGTGGGCTTGACATATCCGCCCCTCGACTTCCTTCCGGTGCGGATTTCAGTGAGGGTCTTGCTCTTTTCATCGCTACTTTTTTCACCATCGGTCAACCAGATTCCCTCATTCTTCATGTTCAGTAATTTGAAGAAAATCACCAGACTGGCGATATCGGCGATATGGGCGATGGTACAATATTGGCAGAACACTCCTTGTAGGGGAAAAATCTCCACATATACCAGATAAACAGCCACCAGTGCCCCGATTGCAGAGATTCCAACCCCGGCTTTTAGGTGGGTCTCGACCCAGTTGGCGTCCGGCTCCTTCTTTATCGACAGAGCCAACCAACCCAACATGGTGAAGGCGAGCATGCCCACAACCCCCCAAGGCGTACCCAATAGTGGTGCCATGTTGTATTCATCATTGGCAATCACACTGGCACAGTCGAATACGCTGAATGCAGAACAGCCGATTCCAGAACTACCCATCTCGTGGAATTTATTGTGAAACCACAGGGTATGAGAACTAACCGTGAAGCCACCTAAGCAAACCAATAACAGGCCACCGAGCAATCGTTCACGGCGACTTGAGAGCCACTTCATCTTATTATCGCCAGCACCAATCGCGTTACTGATTTTACCGCCGAGAGGGGAGGCGATGATTATTCCGCTGGCAACCAGGATGATATGTAAAACAATCCACCAGTCCATCAGTTACCACCGCTACCGAAAATCTCGTACAACTTTACCCCGAGTTGCTCACAACCACCATCCTGAGCCGAATTGAATGCTACCAATCCGTTCGGTTTGAGAAGGAAACATGTAGGTGTACCCTGTAAATTCCATTCACTGAGGGCTTTTCCTGGTAAGTCCTCAACATAGTAAAACAGATTGCCATTACTACCTTGATGGATGTCGCCGGGGCGGTCAGCACAGTTTCGATTGCCGGTATAACAACCCTCAAAATCGGTTTTATCTTGGAATGCCTCTATTTCTTTTCGTGAACTTTCATGTCCGGCAATATTCAATTCCGTGGCGACGACGATGGTGATTATCACTCCACCGAATTGCGCATCAATCTGCGACATCGTTTCGGCGTCGCGCCAGCAATAGGGGCAATCGGTATCCATGAATTCGATCACGAACCAACGGTCAGTAGTGATATTCCCATTCCATGATCCATTGAACTTTGCATAGAGGTCAAAGGAAAACCATTCCGAATGGGCAATTCTAGCCTCACCGGTGATATTCGGCGGCATCTCACCTTTGTTGACACCTATTACAACCGGGTCGGTGGAAACTGCGATGAACATCAAGCCGATGAAGAATACCGAGACTACAGCCAAGAAACTGCTCAAGCGACCATCGCCTGCTTGATCGATGAATAGTCGGCGCCGCAGGCTGGCATTGTCATCTTTCATCATGTAATCCAATCTCCTCAATCAGTGCTTTAGCGGTATGGCGTATCGCGCCTTCGCTATCATATGTACTTTCAAACCCAGTAGCATTCAGTCGCTCAACCGCAAGCGAAGCCTTGGGCACATCTCCGGCCCAACCGCGCGAGCCGCCGGTATATTCTATTGAAACCGCGGGCAAGCCACTTTCCTCGACGACAATTTCAGCTATGCGGCGCACACTGCAAACATCACCGGAACCTAGATTGTAATAATTCAACGCATCATCGGTAGTGCTTACCAGATGGTACATCGAGCGGACACAATCGCGCACTTCGATGTAGGATTTAGCCTGATTGCCATCTCCCAGAACCTCAAGTCTGGTGGGGTCGTTCTTCAACTTGTGAACAAAATCAAAGATCACTCCGTGAGTACCGCGATTTCCGACAACATTGGCGAAGCGGAAAATCCAGGCCTGCATATCGAAGGTTCCGACCCAAGCCGAGATGAGACCTTCGCTCGCCAATTTGCTCGCGCCGTACAGACTGATGGGGAATAATGGCCCGTAATCTTCCGGAGTCGGCATCACTGAGGCCTCGCCATAGACAACGCTGGAGGAGGCGAAAGCGATTTTCTTGGTCCCAGCCACCCGCATTGCCTCGAGCACGTTGTAGGTTGTAATCGTCCCTTGTTTCAAGTCGGTATCGGTGACTTCAGTGCCGAGGCGAATATCCGGGTTGGCCGCAAGATGGAAGACGATGTCGATGCCCACCATATTCTCTTTCAAGGTATCGAGGTCGAGAAGGTCAGCCTTGACAATTTCCACCGCATTACCCGAATCGATGTGGTGCTGGAGAAAGTGCGGCTTTCCACTTGATAGATTATCATATACCACCACGCTATTGCCATTTTCCACCAATATGTCGACGAGGTGTGCACCAACGAAACCCGCACCTCCGGTGACCAATACGCGCATGTCCTTCAGCGCCCCCGACTTTGGCTTTTGGTTTGAGGCTTTTGTAATGCAGGGCTAACCACAGCAAATTACGCAAGGCGCATGGAATTCAATGGGAATGACATTGTATCGAAGACCGCAATTTCTTGCCTGTTGATAGTGCAGGAAATTTTCAGTTCCAGTAATTCTTTTTCTTACACGTAGTGAGGTCACTGACCATTTTCACTTTCCCCTATACTCCCTACAACAGACATACCTACCAGAGCAACATCAGGCCATCTACCGGACTCGGCACAAATCCGGTTGGAGAATACAGAACCACATTCGACTACAATCACGAAATGCGTGTTTTCCAAAGCAACGTGCCAGGAGAAATGAAAATGACAAAAAGAAATGAAAAGAGCAACAGCTCACAACAGCAGGAACTAGCCTCACTGTTGGTGGGCTATGTACGCAAGAGCAATGCGGGCGGAGCGGTCAAGGTGTCTATCAACACCGCGTCCTTCGCCGATTGTGAAACCTATACGACCAGCGACGGCCAAACGTATGTACAATTGGTCATCAGTATTGGTGCGCTCAACCGAGTATTGTCGGGCGAGCGGGCGGTTACCACTCTCAGCCAACTACAAGGCTGAAACAGTAAGGTCCAACACCTCCGGCATCGCCGCGGAACCGGCATCCTATCCCTGCGGGGATAGGGTGCCAAGCCCTATTATTCTTGAAAGGAAAAAGGTGTTCAAACTAACACTACGTGTTGTTATAGATGTGGAACTATCAAATAGGGCTCTCTTAGCCGTTAACTACATGGGAGATACCTCGGGGAAGCCCGTGGGCGACCAGCCGGTCATTATTGCCGGCCTACCGATGTATAATGAGGAAGAGACGATAGGCACGGTTATCCGCCGAACTGAGAAATTCGTTGACAAAATCGTTTGCGTAGATGATGGCTCCTCTGATTCCAGCGCCAGAATCGCCGAAAAGTGCGGGGTAATCGTCGAGCGCCACAGATTCAATCGTGGCTATGGTGGCGCTCTGAAAACAATATTTGCTGTAGCAAGAAAAAATAATGCTGATGTTCTGATTACCTTAGATAGCGATGGACAGCACAACCCAGCTGACATCCCAGCCATTATCAGGCCAATCCTCGATGGTGAAGCCGATATCGTCATCGGCTCGCGTTTCATCGATGGCGGCAACAGCGTCGATATGCCAGCATATCGCAAAATGGGAATCAAGGTCATCACCGCCGCTTCCAACCTTTCAAGTGAGTTGGGAATCAAGGATACCCAGAGTGGCTTTCGAGCTTTTTCACGAGTCGCTCTGGAGCGCCTACGCTTTGAAAGCGAGGGCATGGAGTTGAGCCTTGAGATTTTCGAGGATGCTCGGGAAAAGAATCTCTCAATCAAAGAGGTGCCTACGGTCATCCGCTACGACGTACCAAAAGGAAGCCGATTCACTGCCATCAGCCACGGATTCGCAATTCTGTCCTATGCGATGATTTCGTTATCGCAGAAGAAACCATTGCTGGTTCTCGGACTCCCCGGCGCCGGTTTGCTGGCCACGGGAGCGGCGATGGGGATGAGGGCGATAAACTCGGTCGGGGATATCACCGATGTCACTGTCGGCCCAGGCCTGACCGCTGCGTGGATTGGGGTTCTAGGAATCTCATTGATTGCCACTGGCATCGTATTGCAAAGCGCCCGATCGATTCTCCGCCTGCTGATAGTCAAGGAATTCGGCATCGATTAATCACTCCTCTCGCCACCCTTCTAGTCGATTCACTCACCTTTGGTCGACGCAGTGGCTGCGTCTCGGTCTCCACTTCTAATTCTGAGTGATTGTTGTCGAACTGTGGCGCTTTGCCTTCAACCTCATCTCACTTCACCGGCGTTGCAGATTGACCATGTTGTTACTGCGAAGTCGGTAAGACCAGATCGAATACCCCCAGTCCATCACTTCATCGCAACAAAGTGGGGTGAAGTTATTCTTGTAGGTCTCTTGGCCGTGTCATGGACAGTGATGCCAAAGGCCCAGGTGGCAACTCCTTGGCAAATCGGCTCAAAGATGTCCGCAACAAGGAATGGTACTCCAAGAGCAGTGCTGCCGGCCGAGCGCTGAATGAAAAAATCGAATCCGCCACCAACGTGATGTTGGAAAAGTCACAGCGCGGATTGGACCGATTATATGCGACCGTTCTTGAGATGCCCAAGGTCACGGTTGCCCTGATGATCATCATGGCCGCATGGTTCGGTTGGGTCGGTTCGGATTTCCAATCGCTGATTGAAGATGATGTCGAGATCTTCCTCCCCGAAGGCGCCGACTCAACCGAATTATTGCTCGAGGTGCGAGAGGAATGGACGACTGATTTGGCGATAATCTACATTCAATCCAGCAATGCTCGAATCGGCAACGGTGAAGGCGATAATATAACTGAAAAGCAAATTCTTGAAGAGATTTCCTGGGTTGAAGGAGATGAAGATAATCGAGGAGCGGGAGAGGATAAACGAGGCGTCGACTGGGATAAGGAAGACCACGGTAGAAATGATGGCGCCCTGTGGGTCATCTCAATTGCCCAGGTGATAAAAGAGGTCAACAGCAGTGACGGCCGATTCAATGTCGCGATGTGTGACCACGGCCTACAAAGTCGCTTGGGAGTCGAACTCGATTGTGAAGAGCGCAATGAACAAATCGGCAGCGGGGGAGAATACACTATTCCCGACCAAGAAAGAATCGATGAGATTCTCGAACAGGCTCAGGGATTGGTAGATTCCCTGGTCAAGGATACCAATGGTGACGGGATATACGACACCGCGGCCATCATCATCGGCTTGAATCACGACATGTCGACAACCGGAGAATATTTCGACTTCGAAACATACCTCAACCATGTAGAGGACATCATCAATACGACCAATCGCCCCAATGACATGCGTCGCACAACGATGATTCTTACCGGTTTGACCAAAGTCCTCGAGGATGTATCCGACGAGATTTTTGAAGACTTGAAGGAAATGCTGCCGATTTCACTGCTTCTCGTCGTAGTGGTAGTAACCGTTCTGCACCGCTCTTGGAAAATCGTCATCATCACCGGCTTGCCTATATGCATGGCTCTGGCCGTAACCTTCGGCTCGGCGGTATTACTCAAAATGACACTGACGCCGATGATTGTCGCCACCGGTCCGATATTGATCGGCCTCGGGGTCGACTATTCTCTGCATATGATCAATCGGATCGAGGAATCTCGTAATCGGATTATAGACCGGAAAAATGAGGAAAACTACGAACGTCGGCGCCATGGAGAAAGTGAAGAGGAGGTTCCCGAACTATGGGACCCAGTGATTTATCGTCAAGCCGTGCTGGAGATGACCAAGACCACTGGAGTTGCAGTATTTTTCTCTGCCTTGACCACGATAATCGGATTCTCGGTGATGATTCTACCGCAAATCGTCCCGGTGATACCGATTCGCTCGGTCGGCATGACCCTGTGCATCGGGATATTCGCCACCCTGATTTTCAGCATCATCCTAGTTCCGACCTTGGGGTGGTTATTTCGCTTCCACAAACGTGAAAATCCGCTGGCTTGGGGTAAGATAAGCCAATTCCCAGTCAAACACTTCGGCGTTGTCCTACTTGTTACCGGTGTGATCACCGCCTACGGCGCATACATTCTGGAAGAGGAGATGAACAAGCCGATAACCGGTTCGTCCGAGGCCCCCGAGGGAATAATCTCGCTCGAGACTTTAGCGACTTATTCCGAGCAATTCGGCTCGGGTCAGACCTCGATGTTCATCTTCGATGCCGAGGATCGTGGCGAGATGAACAATACCAAGGCGATTCGTGACCTTCCGGTGCTCGATGCGATGGATAGAATAGAACAGAAAATCGCTGCCATCGAGCACACAAATACCACCAGTGTGATTACTTTCTTCAAGAGCATCCCGGTGAATATAGAACTTGTCGACGGAGTTTCGCTCTATCAAGGGAGCCTGTGGGATCTGCTCCACGACGAGTGTTGGGAAAGCAACGACCCGGTCGAGTGCAATGTGTGGTTAGCGCTCGATGCAACTGGCCCGGAAGGGAGGAAGGGATTGCGCAAGGACTTGGTGAATGTCGCTTTCGATACCCTGTCTTCGGAAGTCAAATGGATGTTGCTCAACGAAGCCGATAGCAAATCATTGGTCTATGTGGCCCAACCATACATGAATCTGATTTATGCCGGCGGTCTGCGCGACCAAATCGACGACATTCTACTCGGAGAACCAGAGGAACCTGGGACAAAAGCCTCCAAGTTGACCGGAGGTTTACCGGTTTCCCTCGATATCAACAAGGGGATTCACGATACCCAATCATACACTACAATAGTCACACTATTCGTCTTGACCCTTGTCTTGATGGTTGTTTTCAGAAGTCCGAGGCTTGGACTTTACACGATGATTCCGGTCGCAGTGGTCATCTTATGGCAACCATTGCTGATGCGGTCTGGTGATGTCAACGTCAACATCTTCACAGCGATGATAGGAACCATCGTCTTCGGTATCGGTGTCGATGATGCGATACATGTGATGCACAGGATACGCGAAGAAGGGGAATCCGCTGTAGGTATAACCAAGGCGGTAGAGCACACTGGTCAGACAATTTTCGAAACCTCACTGACCACGGTTGCCGGTATGGCGGCAGGATTCTTCGTCTCGTTCCCCGGTCTAGAGAATTTCTTCGTGGTCATGATGCTACTGATTTTGTTTGCCTTCCTGACCTCTGCATTCCTTCTACCGGCCATACTTACCGCTCACAACAAGGCTACTTCAGCGCTGTTCGGTAAAGAGAAATGGGGTGATTTGGAAGGCGCCCCTTCACTGGATTCCGGCGAAGTGGTCGAGGTTGAATTGCTGGCAAAAAGTTGACCCATCACCCTCACCCACGCCGACTAGAAAATCTCGCGACCACCATCCGCCCCCACCACCAATCGTACTTTCACCTCTAACCGGCCATCTGCCAAGCGTGTTGAGAACAGCACGGCTCGGGCAAGTGAATGGAGGAGTAGGGAATAAGCCCCTTTCTGTTCGCCGTTTCACCGGTTGACCACATTCAACTATGCATCCTACCCGCCCCTATGCGTGCCGCCATAGCAGGGCTGTTTGGACTTGCTCCGATGGGGATGCTCGTCTCATCGAGGGCTGGGCAATCTCGTCCTGTCGGATTCATCGTACACACCCAGTCTCGTTCGTTTCTGCTGCATTGTCCTAGCCATCTCTGACCACGTTCTTATCTCGCCATCTGCACTACGGAGAGGGGACTTTCCTCAGGGTCGAGCCCTGTCAGCGGTCCTCCTACACCTCCAACCGGGGGCTGGCTTGCTCGCATTTGAACCCTATCACTGCTGAGGAGGGTGTTGATATCCACTCTGAGCATATGGGTCGACGTATCCGGTATACGCCGCTGCCTCGGCATCACCGGCCGGATAGACTGCTTGTTGCTGGTCATGAACCACCGTCGGGGGAGATGGATACTGCTTCTGTGCTTGAGATTGGGCGACCATTGCGGTTTGATTGGCGACATCCTCTTCCCAATCCTCATCATTGACCCAGGTTTCGCCACTCCCGCCTTGTCTCATCAGGGCGGCAAATACAATCGATAAAATCACCATCAGACCAACCGCCAGCCAGATGTAAATCGCATCTACGCCCGCTACGGTGGCACCGAATAATCCATCTGGAGACGCCTCGACAATCCGCAATGTCGGGCCGGTCGCCACTTCGCCAGTACTGATGATTGTCGCTTCAATCCATACCGCTCCGAGTCCCTTGAGATTCCACACCGAATCGGAGGTATTGTGCGAGCCGGCCTCGATGTATAGGTAGGTCTGGTCGAGTTCAGTTCTCACTCCTCCCGGCCGTACCAATTCAATCATAATCTCAACTTGGCCTCCCAGTTTTCCGTTATTGTGTACGGTAATACTGACGGTGAGACTCTCACCTTCATTGAGGTCGCCCCATTTGGAATATTCAATATCACTGCGCTGCATCGAGAAAGAGGGCGCTCTCTGCTCGATTGTCCAAGTACCTAGTGGAATCACTTCGGAATTCAGCAGGTCATCGAATTGGTTGCCGGCCATATCGGCACCTACCATCCAAACAATCAATTCCAGCGCCGCTAGGTCAGCACCATCCTCGAGCGCCGAGGTAGCGTCGATCAGAGCCATGACCGGAATCGACTGCCCCGACAGTCGGTTTTCCATGAACGTAGGCATTACCATACCTTCGGCGACCGGCAAGGCGCCGGGAAGGGCATCAAGTGGCTGGATTCGCCAATTTACCTGAACTGAGTTGGGATTCAACTGCTCCAGTTCCTTGACTCGTATCTCGACTTCGAGTTCAGAAAGATCTTCCATGGTAAGTACTGCACTCGGTCGTGGGGAGAGGACTTCTGTCACCTCTGGTCTATCGCCATCGACAACTATCCACATCACCGGGGTCGAGCGGTCGGTCAAATCCTCGGCATTTGCCGGGAGGTTGGCAAGTTCGACACTCAGCGGATGGTCGCCAGATGTCAAAGGCATCTCAAGTTCGGCGGTAAAGCCACCACCATTTGCAAGAACCGTGTGACGCTTGCCATCGAGGAGAATGGCGACGTCGACCGGGGCGTTCACCAGCACTCCATCCGATGACCACATCACCTCGCCTTGAATGGTAGCGGCAGCCCCAGGCCTCACCCACGCACCTTCGCTATTCGGCACCGAATCAGCGATGGTGACGTTCATTGAAGAGCGGGTGATCATCATATCGGGAGAATAGCGCCAGCGCATATCGGGTAGTAAGGTGAAGGAACTCTGTCCGGCACGGTCTATCACTTCCACCGCGGGCTCTCGTGAAAGATAGGAGTCGGGCAACAAGGTCCACTGTAATTGGAAGGTGACGCTCATCTCCATACTGGATGAATATGGGGTGGTGTTTCCGTAACGTGCCCCGAGTACACACGATTCAATCAGCAGGTAAGGAGATTGTGAAGTACATCTCTGGTCGTCTCCATCCCAGATTATCGCCAGATTGTCATCCTGCGAATTACTGGCCAATTCAATCCGCGCGCTCGATAGGTCAGAGATGCCATTACCTTCCTCAAGCGGCACATTCAGAGTGTAGAATGTTTCAGGATGCAGCCACTGATGAGCGCCGTCAGCATAGTATACCTCGTTACCTAAGATATTGGGCGCGATATCACGCAATACCTGATACATGAAGAGATGCATGTCGGAGCCGCCGCCGCCACCGCCAACCAATAGATTTCCAGCCGGGTCGGAGCCGCTCAGATATCCGGCAACCAGGTCTCCATCTGCAGCGGCGGTGTCATCTAGGTTGAGAAAATAAATACCGGTCAATGCCGACAGATTTGTAGGTATTTCGATTGAATACTCTACATATTCCGCAGTAGAAGGTAGACCATCGGCGTCGATGTCGTGAATCCACTGCTTCCAAAGATGTAGGTTAATTGCCTGAGGAAGTACCGGTCGGTCGTATATAGTGAACTCGATGTGCTGATTTATGCTCGGGGCGAGGTGGTCGTGGCGGGCTATACTCATGTCGACCACCTCGGGGGCTAGCGAATCGGTCTGGAAGGTATTGGATATGACCGAATAGGCAACCCCTTGCCCATTCAGCCCGGATAAGCGAACTTCCCAAGTGATGTATGCACCAGAGGAAGGGACGGCAGCTGACATCGTCGCCAATCCCTTTTCCAATGTCGTGGTTGAGTTCAGTTGCACTCCACTCTGCCACAGGCTTACTTCGACCTCGCCACTACGAGGCGACCATGAGTCACCCACATCCTCGAAGCCGATTTTGGCAACCACATCAACAACTGCCCCGGGGGACAGGAAAAGTGCGGTATTGGGAATTTGCTCTCCATTTTGATTGATAACCCACCAATCAACCAGATTAACGTCATTCTCGACTCCTTTGGTCGAACCCGAGCCAAAAGCAAATACCTTGGGCAGAGAGTGGGTTCCAGAAACTGTGACCATCGAGGTACGAACATCGAGGAGGTCTTCATCATCCCAACTCGAATCGAAACGGAAACTCCAATGTACGCGTATCAGGGTGTTATTGTGGGTAATATGCATAGGGTTCTGTGGATGCCACTCAATGAGGTCGTAATCCCCCTGGCCCTGGCAATTTCCAGCCATCTCACCTTGGCTGACTGCGGGCTGAACCGCGTCTGATGTGCAATGAAAACTCGCATATCTGTTGATACCCGCAAGGTCCAGTTCCACCCTTTGCGCATCCTCCTGGGTATCGAATAGAACATCGACTTCAATCCATTGCCATGACGGTGTCAGTGGCTCGGATTGAGAGACATTGGTCATCGACATGCTGATGATATTCGGGCCGGTTGATGAGGACGTTCTGGCCATTCTGGCAAAATACCCCGCAGGCATTTCTGATTGTAGTGGAATAGGGATGAATTGAGTACCCAAAATCCCCGATTGGGAAGCGATGAGTTCGTTGATTGAACGGACCAGGGGGTGGTCGCCATCAGCAGAGATGACTGCAGTCGGTGAATATGGTACCCGCAGGCCACGTATCAGTAGGTCGGAGCCGCCCGAAGCAGTGAAGTCCAAATCGACAATCGTCATCGAATATCCTTCGCCAGAAGAAGATGCGGTGGCGTTGAGCAATGCTGCATTGAGTTGAATCAATTCATCACCGATCACGGATACGTTGGTCGATTTGGTAATGGTGCTAATATTTCTGGTGAAGATAGTGGTCGCTCCAACATTGAAATCCAAAATCACATCATTTGTCCCCGCCCCGACCGGAGTCAGGTCGAAGGCCATCGCATCTATTCCGGCGGTGGGCAGAAGTAGCGAAACCTGTCTTGTCGAGGGAGTGGAGAAGGCCATCTTGTTTTCCAAGTAGCCATTTCCGAGGCGATTCTGCCAACCCCATAATCCGTGCGCACCGCTGGGAATCTCCCATTCATAGCGATTGTCAAGAGCAATGTCGATACGCGGATGCATCGGCATCCCAGCACCCTGTAGGTCGACCTCAAAACGGTCGAGTTGCCAGTATGAGCCGCCGCCGAAAATCTTGAAGCGAACACTAGAGGCTGAACTGTTCAGAACTCGGGTTACCGTCTGCTCAATACTGCTCCAATTCCCGCCGTTTACCGAGACCTCAATCTGGACGCTTCCCGACATCACCATGTCGGTGCGAATTCTAGAAATTGGCCTCGCGACCTCATAGGACGGGGTGAATACCACTTCAGAAGCGGTGCCGTAAATTCTATTATCAGTCGAAGACCATGAAGCACCGCCCATCGACCAACCATCTTCGCTGGGGTCGGCAAAGAAATCATCGACGATGCGACCTTGGAGATTTATCGAATATACGTGTGGAGCCCCGCCGCTTCCAGAAACAAACTCCAATTTGAGCCGAAGCGAAGGATGGGCCTCCCAATCGATGATTCCAAGGTCAGCAAAGTGATCACTGCGGTCGGAAAAACCTGGAACCGGCGACAATGTGGTGGCATCTAGAACCGTCCATTTCAGCGAGGCTCCGCTTGGAACTATCGAATCGATAGAAAGAATGCCATAAGCGCCCGGCACCGAGGTGGCACCGGTCATCGCCTGAGGTCCGAAGTCAGGTGATGTCCAGTTTGCGAAGCCGCCGCTGACACCACCCACTGGCAATATCGAAACATCATCGATATTCCATCCGGTATATGTTACCGAACCATCGGTCGTGCCCAAGCCAAAGCGCACCTGCGCCGAGGGATTATTGCTGATGTAGGAGCCTATACTGTGACTCGACAGACTGAATGAGCCGTCGTTGACGGTGCCACTGTTGGACCAAAGGTTGACCCAATTTCCTTGAGCATTCTTGAACTGTACATAGGCGTGGTCCCAGGAAGATGATTCAACCCCCAGACGCTTCCAATAAGACAGACTCCAGGTTCCAGAACACGAAGAGCAGTCAAAGGTCGGGCTGGTAGCCCAGTGGGTTGAGGACATGTAATTCGGGTAGTTGCCATTGTAGGTGTACAGCGCATTACTACCGCCGTGTACGCCATTTGAAGAGCCGAGGGTTGAGTCGTAACCTCGTGCCCATCCACCCCCGGTGGATAATGTCCAGCCATGGTTTGTATTTTCGAAATCCCACTCGATTCCACTTGGGAGAATCGTCAGGCCAGTCTTATTGTAATCGACATTGTCGAAGGCTGCTGTAGTGGCATTGAAATGCGCCGATGTATCCCATGAGAACTCCTCGACTATCGGTAGTGGACGGGGCTGCAATTCCAAGTCCAATTCCTGAAGAACCTCACCCCCCGGGACTTCGACCTTCAACATACTTGATGAGCCGTTTGGATAGACCGGGATGCTGATCTCGACAGTCTGTCCAATCGGAGTGTATGATTTTTCATTATTGCCACCCAACTCATTTCCAATACCTCCACCAATCAGAGGGGATAAACTAGCAATCAAAAAAATAGCCAGCATCCCGAAACTCGCAGTGGTGCGCTGATTGTATCGCATGGCGTAACGCACACCTCACCTAAGTTAACATAACCTTCCCCGCAGAAGTTTACGAAAACAGCCATCTGCAGGGGTGGTAATGCCTATTGAGGTCGGACGACCGGGACGTGCTGGAGGAATCAGGATGCATACAGCCGAGGCACTCAAGCGGGCCGCAGGAATCGCCGCCTGCGAAGTTGTTTCCAGTGGTATGAAAGTCGGCCTTGGCACCGGCTCTACTGTGGCCTTCACGGTGATTGAACTCGGCCGTAGAATCGCCGAAGAGGGACTGGAAATAATCGGCGTACCCACCAGTATCGCGACCGAGAAACTGGCGCAAGAAGTCGGTATACCGCTGGCTGAATTGGGAGAATTGGCGGGACTTGATGTTGTCATCGATGGTGCCGACGAGTTCGATGCCGACTTCCAACTCATCAAAGGTGGTGGTGGGGCATTGCTGCGAGAGAAGATTGTCGCCCAATCTGCCGCCGCCATGGTCGTAGTCGCTGACGACAGTAAAGAAGTCGAAAAACTCGGTTCATTCCCCCTGCCTATAGAAATCACGCCATTCTCTTGGTCAGAGACCACACGGCAAATCAAGACAATTCTATCCGAGCATGGATGTGGAGGTGAAATCATTCTCCGGCGCAGACTAGAACTCAGCGATGCAGTTCTGGATGGGATCGATTTTCCTGCTGCGGAAGGTGGGGGGGGTTTTCGTCACCGATAATGGCAATGTGATTCTAGATTGCCACACTGGGGCTACTATTGATGACCCGGTCGCCCTCGAGCGAGCCCTGCTGAATTGTGCCGGAGTGGCGCAGGTCGGACTTTTCAACAATATGTGCGATGCGATTTATCTCGCGGCTGAATCAGGGGTTCGTATACTCAAGAAACCCGATGGTAGACTGGCTTGACCGGCTTGACCGGCTTTCCTTTCCAGTCGGAATAATCTTGATGACCAAGCGACTACTTTTGATACCGTCACGCTCATAGAGGGTTGGTGGGTCGCGTGGCTGGGTCTGTAGCTTAGTCAGGTAGAGCACCTGGCTCTTAACCAGGTGGCCGCGGGTTCGAACCCCGTCAGACCCGCTCTGCATTTTGATGCTTGTAGCGCAGGCCTGACCCGCTCCGATTGTTACTGCATTATTAGATAACATCGTAACTTGACAAAGATTATTATTACTGAATAATTAGGAAAGATATGCAGGCGCCTAATGTACAAAGTAATAATGAAACAGATGTTACAACAATACCGCAAGCCACTTCGCAGTCAGACAACTCAATTCCAAGCGATATTTCACTACTTGAAGGTGAAAAGGTTGAACAAATACTCAGACCTACTTGGCGTGGAAATTTTAGCATGGTTTTTTTTAATCTGTTCTGGGCAATCCCGGTTTTCATCATTGCAATAATCATTTCAGGCGTCGCTTTAGCAAACCCGAGTGGATACTGTGACCCCGGAGAATACGCTGGTTATAGTCAGTCAGAATGCGAAGAAATAGGAGCTGACTGGGATTATGATGACCCCGGAATGGACTTTTATTCATCGATTATGGTGGCAGTTATTGTGCTATTGTCCTATGGGGGTATTCTGTTCACAGTATTTGCCAAAGTTAGAGGACACAGTTACATCTTGACCAATAGACGCATCATCGGGCGATATGACTTCATTTCACACAACGAGTCGACAGTGTACTACGAGCGAATCCAGAATATGACTGTGCGCCAAGGATTCATCGACAACATGCTCTCCACAGGTGCAATATTCATTCAAACTGCATCTGGAGGGGCTGAGGCAGAAGAAAATCTGGTAGGGATATCAAACCCCCGCGAGGTCCGGGCACTACTGATGAATTTAATTGAAAACCTTAGCCAAAGTGGTGGTAAAGTTCTCGATGATGGTCTCGGTGTTTCACCTACTAGTCAAGCCGTTGGCGGTATGGCTGCCCCACCTGTGGTTTCCAGCCAATACGGTGAGGAAACTATGCAAGCGATGCTGGTTGAGTTGAGAACGATCCGTGCCTTGCTGGAAAAATGACGACTTATACAGCATGAGTCGAGTATTGATGCTTAAAGCGTGAATGTGTACTATTGGTGCGGCGGGTCAGGGAGGTCCGAAAGGAGTTGAAGAGCGAGTTTTTTGTGTTGTCGTCAGCCTATTGGGCGATTACTACCACACCGCCACTGCGGTGCTTGCATGGTGCTCCAACACCGTCTTCACATTATAGATATGCTAATGAGAATGAATCCTTACTTGCGGCCAAATATCAGATAGCCCACAGTGAGTAAGACGATTCCGCCGATTGCTCCGACACTAACCATCCCGCCGGGAACCGCGGTTGCCAAAGCGTCGAGCGGATTATCGGTTTCTGCTTCCTTGTCTTCGGGTGGAGTGGTAGTTCCTTCCCCGCCGGAGTTATCGCCACCTGAAGGGGTGCCATCACCTGCGCCGTCATCTATGGGGTCCTCTCCGGTGGCGTTGTCAGTGCCGTTGTCTGTCGGGTCAGCAAAGGTGCAGGAGTCATCATCATCGGTGGCATCAGGGCTGAAGTTTTCGGCACTGGCATCGGTGCAACCGACAACCTCATCGCCGTCGAGAACCCCGTCACCGTCCGTGTCGTAAGTGCAACTACCATCCATATCGGTAGCGCTTTCATCGAAGTTGGTGGCAACTGAATCTGTACAACCAGCGATCTCTTCGCCATTTGCAACCCCATCACCATCATCATCATACAGGCAGGAGCCATCGTCGACATCTGCTTCTTCCATGTAGTTCATAGCCGATGAATTGGTACATCCTGTGGTTCCATTGCCACCACTGTCATAGGTGCACGAGTCATCATCCACGGTCGCCTCTGGGTTGAAATTCGTCGCGTTCATGTCCATACATCCCGAAACTGGGGAATTCAAGGCTTCAAGCATTGCTTGAACGCTACCTTCCATCGGCCCCCAACTGCCGTTGGTAGCAACCCAGGCAAAGTTCATGACATCGGATACATTCACTGAAGAAACTCCGACCGGCGATTCAACGTATCCGCCACTCGCATTCATCAGATAAAGTGACCAATACCAGTAGGCCGGGTCGCCGAAAGAGACATCCGAGGAAAGTCCACCGATCGAGATGAGGAAGATTTGATCTGGGTCGGTATCGTAAGTATTGTAACTCATTCCGAGTGCATTGAAGCCAATCACCGAAGCCTGCCATGCATTTGAGGTATTATCTATATCGAACGAGGTGATCAAGGGTACTCCTTCGGGCATCCATATCATCATAGTGACATTCGACGTACCATTATCACCAGTTTCATTTCCGGAGTTATTACCTCCACTTCCAGCCCCGGGGTCAATTACATGTACCACTCCGGTCATGCTCGTATGGATATTACATGCGTAGGGATAATCACCTGGCATGTTAAAGGTAAATGTGAAAGTATCACCATTTTCCATATTCCCGGAATCATACGACTCTGGGCCACCGGTATCGCTCACGGTATGGGTGGTTGAGTCCTGATTCGTCCACTCGACCGAATCAGCAATGTCGATGGTGACATTGTTTGAGCTGAAGGCAAATCCGGCGATGGATACTGGAGTTGTAGAGGGTGCCCCACCACCACCGGCCAGAACTGCTGGCGTGATGCTTGCAAGTACGAATACAAAAGCGATTGTCAAGATGTTTTTGCGGTTTTCCATGCTTGCGCCACATTTACTAGGGTGAAGAAACCTTCGGAGCAACAATTGTGAATCCAGAAACACACATCGGGCACTTCAAGACCGAGAAAGCAGCCCCCAATCCAGGCCCAGTCCACCTGTGGCACTTGAGGAATCGACTATGCAAGACCCCAACAACAGTCCGACAAAATCCCCGGTTCTGACAATCAGTCACCGTACTCCTGACGGGAAATCGGCCTTCCCTGTGGAAATCCCTCAAATCGGGCTCGGGGTTTTCCTGATGAAGGAAGATGGCGAGTGTGGCAATGCCTGCGCGTGGGCACTGGAAAACGGCTACAGGCATCTCGACACCGCAACCGTATATGAGAACGAGCGAGCGGTTGGCGCTGCTGTGAGAGCAAGCGAACTCGGGCGTGAGGAGATATTCGTCACCACCAAGTTGCGGCGTGGGGATGCACTCGGATACGACGCGACCATCAACGCTTTTTCGGCCAGTATGGAGAGACTCGACATCGACTATGTCGACCTCTATCTGGTGCATGCGCCACCAGAGGACCGCGAACATCGCCCCGGGGTCTGGCGAGCGATGGAAGATCTGCTTGAGACAGGACAGACAATGGCCATCGGGGTTTCCAATTACGGCGCCCACCATCTGAGCGAACTGATGGAAAATGCCCGATACGGTCCGGCTGTCAATCAGATAGAGATTCATCCTTGGCTACAACGTGTAGAGTTGCGCGCCGCCATCGCGGCGGCTGGGGCGGTGCCAATGGCCTATTCGCCATTGGCCCGAGGTCACAAGGTGAATGACCCCGGCCTCGGAGAAATCGCTACCCGACTTGGCTGCAGTCCGGCTCAGGTTGCCATCAAGTGGTGTCTCGACCAAGGTTGTATCACCATTCCCAAATCGAGTAATCAGGCTAGGATAATCGAGAATTTCGGCAGTATTGAAGTCGACCTGTCCAGCGAAGCAGAAGCGCTGGCGCAACTCGATGAGGATTATGTGTCAGGGTGGGACCCCACTACTCAACCATAACCGAAGTTCATCGAACTTGTTCAAGCATCCATTGAACCTGCCCGAGGTTCCAACCCCTTTCCTTCAGTTGTTCCTTGATTATCTCGGGGTGTCGAATCTCCGTGGAATAGTTGATTTCACTCAGATCAGGCGAGTTCCTGATTCGCCTCGCAATGCCTTCAGCGCATCACCGGGCGCACACATCAGCACCTCACAATCGGTGATGGTCTGCTTGGCCATCACCATCGCCGACAACTTCGGAGCCATCGAGCCCGGAGGGAATTCTCCGCTCTCGATTCCCGCCAATGCATCGGCGCAGGAAATCTCAGTAAGTGACTTTTCACTCGACGTACCAAAGCCTGTTCTCAAGGAGTCTATGGCGGTGCTGATGAGCAGGACATCGGCCGATAATTCGGTTGCCAGCAATGCCGAGAATCGGTCTTTGTCGATTACTGCCGGCACCCCGACCCAATGGTCATCCATACGGATTACAGGAATCCCGCCGCCACCACCACAGAATACCACCGCACCTTGTCCGACGAGGGTATGAATCACCGCCAAGTCGAGAATCGATTTGGGCAGAGGCGAGGCGACCACTCGACGAGGCCCGATTCCGGTTGCGGCAATGTCCCATTCCTCTTTCATCACCGCATCTGCAGACAGTACCGGCCCGACCGGTTTTGCCGGCAGGTCGAATGCCGGATCATCAGCTTCAACTTCAACTCTGGTCAGGATTACCGCGGTGCGCTCGGGCCGACCTTTACGCTGTAATACCGAATCGAGGTTAAGTGCCAATTCATGACCGATCATTCCCTGAGTTGCCGCCACCCATGAATCCAGTCCGGTACGTGGGCGCGTCGCCATATCTTCAGCCGCAGCCGCCCGCTCTTCCAACAGGAGCAGGTCACCAACCTGGGGGCCATTGCCGTGGGTGACGACCACTCTGTAGCCTGCTTCAAGCAGGTCGACTATGTCGGAGAGTACCTTGGCCAATGCTAATGCCTGCCCTTCTCCAGCACCATCACTTGGTTTGCGTGGGTCGGAAAGTGCGTTGCCGCCGATGGCGTAGACAGCTACTCGTAAATGACCAGCCGTGCCATCTTCGCCCTCTCCCATGGACATATTCGCACCTCAACCCCTCATCAATCTATCAGTGAAAGGACTCAAGTTGTGGTGATTGGATAAACCACTCTACTGCGTCATCCCATATGTTTGAAGTGCTGAGTTGATGTGGGCAACTCAGGAGGAGATGGATTTGCAGAAGTCGCATTGGATTGGCGAAGTTCAATCGGGTATGCACGATGGCAAGGAAGTCGAGTTGAAAGGCTGGGTCTACCGTACCCGTGGCTCGAACAAGATTCACTTCATCGTCCTGAGAGATTCTACCGGGACGATTCAATGTGTCGCCAAGCGCGAGGCGCTCGGAGATGATTCCTTTGAAGATCTCAAAGCCTCCCTCATCGAGACCAGCATCATCCTCAAGGGAATGGTCAATGTCGACGAACGCGCACCAGGTGGTCACGAGATTGTCGTCTCAACCGCCGAAGTAGTTGGTCCAGTGAACCCTGAAAACCCGTTTCCCATTACTGAGTCAGCGATGGAGAACGCAGAGGGAGGCGAGACCGAATTCCTGCTCGATAATCGCCATCTCTACCTGCGCACCGGTCGGATGACCAACATGCTCAAGATTCGAAGCAGCGTTTTCGGTGCCGTACATTCATACTTCCGCGAGCGTGATTTCACCGAATATCAGGCACCGAGTTTTGTCGCCGGTGCTGTCGAAGGCGGCAGTACCCTGTTTGAGGTGCCCTATTTCGGACGTAAGGTCTACCTTACCCAATCGTGGCAACTCTATGCAGAGGCGGCGATGCCGGCGCTTGAGCGCCTTTACACGGTCGCACCTTCATTCCGTGCCGAGAAGTCCCGCACTCGGCGCCATCTGACAGAGTTCTGGCACGCTGAGATGGAGATCGCATGGGCTGGCAATGCCGAAGTCATGGAGCATGGCGAAGGATTGGTCAGACATATCGCAAGAACACTACTCGATGAGCGCAGTGATGAGTTGGCCGAGGTCGGGCGCGACCTCGACCTAGTCGCTCGCTATGCCGATTCCCCCTACCCGAGAATGCGTTATGACGAGGCGGTCGAGACCCTGCAAGGTCTAGGGGTTGCAATCGAATGGGGGCAAGACCTCGATTATTCCAAAGAGAAAGTCTTGACAAAGGAATTCGATGTTCCTCACTTCTTGACGCATTATCCCCGGATTGCAAAACCATTCTATCATCGCCCCGACCCTGATGACGAGAAATACGTGCTCTGCCACGATTTGCTGGCCCCAGAAGGTTATGGTGAGATTATCGGTGGCGGTGAGCGAACCTGGTCAGAGAAGGAAATCCTCGAGCGAATCGATGAGGAGGGCACGCCGAGGGAACCGTATGAATTCTATATAGACGTGCGCAAGTACGGTGGCGTCCCACACGGTGGCTTCGGTTTGGGTATCGAGCGAGTCTGTAGTTGGTTGAGTGGAGCGGACCACATCCGTGAAGTGATTCCCTTCCCGCGCGATTCACGACGGGTGACCCCTTGAAGCGATGTAACAGGAAATGAGGTGAGGAAATGTCTGAGATGGAGATGCACCACAGCCAGAATGTGCTCGGCACAGAATTGGCCACTTGCTCGAAAGACCCGGTGACTGGCTGGTTCCGAGACGGCTGTTGCAATACCAACGACTCCGACCAAGGCTACCATACCGTGTGCTGCATCCTGACCGAGACCTTCCTCAATTTCGCCAAGAGTCTTGGCAACGACCTGATGACCCCGGCGCCACAATTCAATTTTCCCGGACTCAAGCCCGGTGACCAATGGTGTGTCTGTGCTCCCACCTGGAAGGCTGCGGCTGAGGCCGGAAATGCCTGCCCAGTGAACATGGAAGCCACTCACGAGAGAACCCTTGAGGTGGTCCCGCTGGAGATGTTGGAACTCTATGCACAATGAGGGCATGATTGGCCAATCACATAATCCTCTGAATTCAGTTCCTCTTGGCCGAGCGGCTCACGGCAGGCAAAACACAACTCATGGTCGGTCTCCTCAAGTTGGGGATTGAGGGCAACCCGGCGGTCGAAGACGAAACAGTCTCCATCCCAATGGTCACCACCGCACTCCTCGAAATAACCCAAGACTCCCCCTTTGAGTTGCTTGACATTAACGAAACCGGCGTTGAGCATCACCGCTGAGGCTTTCTCACAGCGGATTCCGCCGGTGCAGAACATGATTATCTCCTTCTCCTTCATCTCCTCAGGCAGATTATTGATGGCATCGGGGAAATCCCTGAATGAAGAGATGTTGAGGTCGACAGCATCCTCAAATGTGCCTATCCGAATTTCATATTCGTTTCTGGTATCGAGAACCACGACATCTTCGTCGGCATCGAGTTTGGCCTTCAAATGCTGTGGGGCAATCTCCTCGCCGGTGAAATCGGCAGGCGATATCTCGGGCCTACCGAGGGAGATTATCTCGGTCTTGAGCCGTACCAGCATACGCCGAAATGGCTGGGTATCGGAATAACTCACCTTCAGGGGAATATCGGCCAGACGCTGGTCCTGTGCCAAGAATTCGAGATAGGAATCGATGCCTTTCCGGCTACCGGCCAAGAAGAAGTTGATTCCCTCATGGCTGAGAAGAATCGTTCCCGCCAGCCCCAATGTCTCACAGATGTCGCGGAAAGGCTGGCGCAGTTCATCGCGGTCTGGCAATGACACAAAGCGATAGCCGGCGATATTGACTACGCCACCGGCCAGATTGCTGCCCACCATGGGCCGGCGTCGCACCGTTCTGTTTCAAGCATTTCTGCGCGCTCACTGCATCCTTAGTTGAGTTGTTCTAGGATGGCATCTTTGACCAACGCCAAGTCTTTTTCTTCGATTACAAGGTCGGCATGTGCTTTCGGTCTCTCATCCCACGGGTTGAAATTGATAGAAAATCCACTCTGTTTGAACATCGAGATATCACCGGATGAATCTCCGACGCTTACGGTCATCTCAGGGGGAATCCCCAGTCGTCGTTGCAGCATCTTCACCACAGTACCCTTGCCGTGCATCTGCACATTGAAGCGGCCGACCTCGGGGATGCTACCGTCGGAGTTTACCAGCCAGCCATTGGAGAAGACCAGCAGTTTGGATGACTGGCCGTCCATGTATTCCAGAGCAGTATTACGGTCGATACATCCCCAACTCTTCTGCCACGGTTTTCCGCTCGGGAAGGCGGCGGCAATCTGCTTGGCGGTGTGTTGCATGCCGCCGGAAATTATTGCCACAGTAAATTCCTCATCGAGCAAGGTCTGGATGCAGTCCTTCCAGCCCTTCATCATCGGGCAGTCCAGGAGCCATTCGCGCAGGTGGGAATCTCGTAATTCCTCTCCCAGTTTGGTTGAACATCCTTGCTTGATAAGAGCCAGATCCATGATGATCCACGACCACTCATCAAGTTTGCCCTGATTATATAGAGAGAATGACTCATCGTTGTTAATCCCGAGTTTATCGTAGACCCACTGCCAGGTCGAAAGATAGTCCACCAACACGCGGTCCATATCGAAACAGACAAGCCTTCTCACCATGTGAGCGCCTCACTCCCCTGGCCATTCTTGATAATGCAACTGAATCTGTTTGACCTGTTTGCCGAGAATGTAAAGGATGAGTGATGACATGATTGCCAACAGCCCGATGATGGTCACAGCAAATGTCGCAAGTGCCACTCCAAGTGACACGCTGTTTACCTC
>JYMV01038636.1_pt1 | contig 24891 bp, 24 predicted proteins | sample 338911 | NCBI WGS metagenome assembly JYMV01 (sample SAMN03354496, study PRJNA234377) | hydrothermal vent metagenome | biome: Deep sea; feature: Hydrothermal plumes at the Eastern Lau Spreading Center, Western Pacific Ocean; material: Seawater | place: Tonga | collected 2009 | depth 2000 m m
TAACCAGGATTGAACTTTATTAACCATAAATAGATGAAGCTACTTCATGCTTTCAAGCATAGTCTGCATCTTTTGATGAAGCATATTTACTGCTTTGGGAGCTCTGGCAGGTTTTTTATCTTTAGTAGCTATTTTAAGTGACAATATTTTTCTAGCTTTCATATGGCTTTCGCTGGCTTTTTTTATAGATGGAGTTGATGGTACTTTCGCTAGGCGCTACCAAGTCAAAGAAATGGTACCTGCCATAGATGGCTCTATACTCGATAATATAGTTGATTATCTAAATTATGTTTTTATTCCAGCAGTTATTGTGTACTGGTTTAGTTTAGTACCTCCACAACTTACTCTATTAGCTGTAGCTTTAATTTTAATTGTTTCTTGTTACACGTTTGCCAATACAAAACTGAAAACCGAAGACAATTATTTTAGAGGGTTTCCTGCTGTTTGGAACATAGTCATTTTTTATTTATTTGTAATTGGAACTTCACAACTAACTAACTTTTTAGCTATTGTTTTCTTTTCAGTAATGACTTTTATTCCCCTTAAATATCTGCATCCTTTTAGAGTTAAAGAAAAGAAATCTTTGAATTTGTTTATGACTGCTATTTGGGGTTTATGCTGTGTATTTCTTTTATTAGACTTAAGAGATACACCTACTCAGCTTTCTATATATAGGCATTTTTACTACTGGCTATGGGTAGTTTTAAATCTTTATTTTGTCTACGTGTCATTAAGTAGATCTGTTTTCAACCAAGCCAGAGATTAATGCAAAATGATCAATAAAAGGGGATGACAAACTATGAGTGTTTATAAAATGAAGAAATCGCATAATTTATTAGAAAAGGCTAAAGAGGTCATTCCAGGAGGAGTTTTTGGTCATTATAAATATGCAATAAGAGATACAGGACCTGTATTTTTCTCCAAAGCTAAAGGAGCTCATTTTTGGGATATTGATGATAATAAGTACATAGATCTTATGTGTGCCTATGGTCCGGCAATATTAGGTTACAACCATCCTGAGGTAGATGAGGCAGCTAAGTCTCAATATGGCCTGGGTAACACTGTTAGTCTTGCTTCGCCTGTAATGGTTGATTTAGCGACAACTTTAGTAGAAATGGTTGATGCGGCTGAATGGGCCCTTTTTGGTAAGAACGGTGGTGATAGTACTAATCTGGCAGTGATGGTTGCAAGGGCAGCAACGGGAAAAGAAAAGATAGTAAAAGTACGTGATGGCTATCATGGAGCTACACCTTGGATGCAAGAAAAGGGTCGTCCAGGGACTGTCTCTTCAGATGCTAACCATGTATTAACTGTTGAGTGGAATGATCTAGAATCTTTTGAAGAAATTCTAGTCAATCACTCTGATGAAATTGCTTGTTTTATATCTTCTCCTTACAACCATCCAGTATCTAGAGATAATGAACTTCCAGCAGAAGGGTATTGGCAAAAAGTATCAGCTCTCTGTAAACAGCATGGCATAGTTCTTATAGTGGATGATGTCCGTGCAGGCTTCAGAATAAACCTTGCGGGATCCAATGTAGCTTATGGTTTTACACCAGATCTTATCTGTTTTGGTAAAGCAATAGCTAACGGTTACCCTCTTTCCGCTTTAGTGGGTAGTAATGCACTTAAAGAAGCAGCGGAAGAAGTTTATTTCACAGGAACTCAGTTCTTCAGTGCTGCTCCTATGGCAGCTGCTATTGCAACTCTCTTAGAGCTGAAGAAGTCTGATGCTGCTAACAAGATGAATGATTATGGAAAGAAATTAAAAAGTTCTCTAATCGAGACTGCTGATGAATTTGGATATAAATTTATTGTTTCTGGAGTTCCAGCTATGCCTTATTTTCGATTAGCTGAAGTTGAAACAAAAGTACATTTCTCTTGGATAGACGAGTGTGTAAAGCGTGGAGTCTATATGTTGGGTTACCACAATCATTTTATATCTACCGCCCATTCTGAAGAAGACTTAGCAACCATAATTCAGGTTGCTAAAGAGGCCTTCACAATTCTGAAAAAAAATTACTAAGAGTTTATAAAAACCTACTAAATAAAATTCCTGGCCCCATGATCGGAATATTACTTTTTCTAATGGTTGTATTAACTATGTGGAAGATGTGGGACGTACGTAATTTATAAAAAAACTACTTTCACTCCTTTCTAAAGAAAATAAAAAAGAAGCATTAACAAAAAAGGGACTGGCTCAGTCCCTTTTCCTGTTGTTCGCAGGGCGAGAGTTTTTGGTTATTGTGTTTTCTCTCTCTCGCTTCCACTTCAAAAACTTTAACTTTGTTATATTGGTGTTGCCACCTTCTAACCCGTTTTTGGTTTCGCCTGATTAGGATAACAGAATAGGATTTAAAAGAAACACTTATTTGTAGCTCTTAATTACTTCCCATTACATTCCTTTGACTCAATATCCCAACTGATTATTTGATTTACTTAGTGCTATGCTAAGTTCCTTAGATTAAGGAGAAAACATATGAGAAAATTACTACCAATAACAAACTTGAGTTCATTATGAAATATCTTCATACGATGCTTAGAATAAGCGATGTAGAGTCTTCAATTAAATTCTATTGTGATGCATTGGGTCTTCAAGAGGTAAGAAGAATTGAAGTTAAAGAAGGAAGGTTCACTTTAATTTTTTTAGCAGCGGAGGGCGATGAATCTTCTCAAATTGAACTTACTTATAATTGGGACGGTGATGATTTAGGAGAGGGCTCTAGGAACTTTGGTCACTTGGCTTATCATGTAGATAACATATATGAAACATGTTCTCGGCTAAAGGACTCAGGAGTAACTATAAATCGTCCACCTAGAGACGGGCATATGGCTTTTGTAAGATCTCCTGACAATGTTTCCGTTGAGCTCTTACAAAAAGGCTTACCTCTCAAACCAAAAGAACCATGGATCTCTATGGAAAACATTGGAGAGTGGTAGTTATATAGATTACAGTTAAAGAGATAACTCTAAATCCTAACCAAATACCTCACTGCAACATCCAAATACAAATTCTGTATAATTCTCAGTCAGTTCAAAGCGGGTATCGTATAAAGGCTTATTACCTCAGCCTTCCAAGCTGATGATACCGGTTCGATTCCGGTTACCCGCTCCATTTTCTCATGAATGATAATACTGAAGGTAAAATTAAGGTTGAAGCAGGTAAGAGGTATTCTTGGTGTAATTGCGGGAAAAGCAATAAATACCCTTTATGTGACGGTTCCCATAGGAAATTGGAAGGAATTCAACCAGTAAGAACCTGGTTTCATGAAGACTTAGAAGTTTTCTTTTCCAGAGAAAACGGTAAGCTTCAGCTTAAAGTGGAGAAACTAGAGAAATGAGCATGCTTTACTTCAAGATTTATATGGCTGTTCAAGCGCTAGTCTTCCGTCTAACGGGCGGTAGGCTAATGAACAAGATAAGGGGAATGGATATTTGTGTGGTTAAAACCAAAGGCGCAAAATCAGGAAAAATTAGGTACATCCCTTTAATGTTGGTCCCTTATCAAGAAGGAGTGATCTTAGTAGCCTCATTGGGAGGGGCGGATGTTCATCCATCATGGTATTGGAATATCAAAGCACATTCAAAAATTTTAGTTTACTTAAAAGGAAAAAAATTGAATTTAGTAGCTGAGCAGGTCAGTGATGATAAAAAAGCTGAATTATGGACTTTAATTTGTTCTTTCTACCCTCCTTACGATGCCTACCAAAAGAAAACCGAAAGAAATATTCCTGTTTTTAATTGTCAACCAACTTAAGAAGTTATGAAAGATGTCAATTTTGAAATAGTTAAAACCAATGGCATTAATGTAAGGGTAGCTTCTATGGGAGAAGGGCCCCTAGTGATTTTTTGTCACGGTTGGCCCGAGAGCTGGTACAGCTATCGTCATCAACTTCCGGCAGTAGCTTCTGCAGGATACAAAGCAGTTGCCTTTGATGTAAGAGGCTACGGAGAATCTGATAAACCCCATGCAGTTGAAGAGTACACCATGCTGAATATGGTTGCTGATGTTATAGGAATAATTAAAGCTCTTGGGTATGAGAATGCTATAACAGTGGGTCATGATTGGGGAGGACCAATAGCATTAAATACTGCGGCACTTCATCCAGAACTGATTACTGCCACCGGAACTCTGTCTGTTCCTTACACGTCTAGAGGACCCATGCCAACCCTGGATTTGTGGAAAGAAATCTATAAAGATAGGTTTTTCTATCAACTTTATTTCCAAAAAGAAGGCGTAGCTGAAGCAGAGTTTGAAAATGATCTTCAAAGAGCTTTAAGAATTACCTACACCAACAGTGATGGCAGGGGTATGGCTAAAGGATTAGAAAAATCACAAAGTGGCTTAAACCCGCAAAAGGGACCCGATGCAACTTTTCTTGAAGGCATGGAAGAGTTCGAAGAATTACCGGATTGGCTCACCCAAGCAGATATAGATTATTTTGTCAGTCAATTTGAAATAAGTGGTCTAAGAGGTCCTTTAAATCGTTACCGAGCACAAAATATAGATTGGACAGAGCTTGAAAGTCTACCCAAGACCATTTCACAACCAGCTTTTTTTATTACAGGGACTTTGGATCCTGTCAATTTCTTTGTCCCTAGTGAACAAAGCTTAATTGAGAGAATAGGTTCAAACTATGACAATCTTCTTTTAGCTGAAGAGTTAGATGGAATCGGGCATTGGACTCAGCAAGAGGCTCCTGAAGAAGTAAATAACTTAATTCTATCTTTCTTAGAAAAGCTCTAGACTTATTGTGCTCTGTCGAGAGCAGATTCTATAAGCCATTGTAAAAAGTTTCTATGAGCTTGGGTTTCTGGATCACTTGAACGTCTCTTAGCTATTTTTTGGATATCTCTTAAAGAGGCATATGCAGCAGCAGCTGACATTTGATCAGAGCCTCCATCAGACAGTAGTTTAATCAATCTTCTTGTATAAAGAGTTTGAAGATTCTGTCTCATAGTATTTACCGAACTAGAGACGTCTTCCAAGAAAATAGCATTGGTTAAGTCATTCATCATTTCTTGAGTGCTATAAGTGTTTCCATAAAGTCTTGAATCTGAAATTCTGTCCAAAGTCCATCCACTTAATAAGTGTGACAATAGCGAAGATTGGATAGAGAGCATTTTTCTATGTATTTGAGGATCTTCATGCTCACCACTGAAATCAAATCCTCTTCTCTCTAGTTGTAAGATAGAAATTAGCTCTTTTGTGATCGGAAATGCATCTGGGGCAAAAGCGTATTTAGCCATAACTGACATAGCTTCTTTCTGAAGTTCCTTTGGAACAGGACTGAGTGGCGGCTGATTAGAATTTTGATCAGGAGTTGACCTATTTACATAAACACCTCCAACGTACCTGGAAGTAGTTTGTAATGATCTGGCAGATTCTCTAAATAAGATCTCATAAGCGTTTTCAAATTCTTCCCACGATTGCACTTTCATGGTTGCAGGAAGTTCTTTTAACTTACTGTTTACTAATTCTATTCTTTGAACCGCATATCCTATTGGATCATTAGACATGTCGTTTACCATGGCCCTTGGATCAACTCCTCTGCCAGGACGTCTCATGTCATCAGCGTCATTACCAAACATTAATTCGGGTTCGTCTGACCTAAATAAAATTTCTTTTCTTTCAGAATCACTAAGATTTGGTTTATAGCCGAATTCAATGGCCCATTTGTCATATGCTCCTGGTACTACATCATAATAATCACCTTGAGTAACACCTAACGGAGCTAGGTTAATAGCAGGGTATTCCATTACAGACGCAGTAACTCCTGTTTCTTGTGTTATTTCTGAGTTATGAACCGTTACAAGATCGTGTAGATAACTGGCTTTAAAATTATGATTTAATCCCAAGGTGTGCCCAACTTCGTGTAAGGCTAAGCGGATTATGCTTTGTTTAACTATTTTTGGGTCTGTATTTCCATTAGAGTCCATTGAAACTATTCCACCTAATATATTTCCTTCTTGCATTAGACTTCCCGCATAACAAAAATTCTTTTCATTTATTGGGAAAATAGAGTTGATATTGATTCGATTTGTTAAGTAAACCCATTCAAGCATGATGTCAGCGCCAATGATTTCTCCAGTTCTTGGATTTGTGAAACTAGGACCATAACCACCAAAGGGAGGGTTGGGTGAAGAAGTCCATCTAAGGACGTTATACCTAATATCACCAGCGTCCCACTCAGCATCATCGGGTTGAATTTTCACTTCGATGGCATTTTTAAATCCAGCTTTTTCAAAAGCTACGTTCCAAGCCAAAACACCTTCTTTGATATAAGGTCTTAACTCTTGTGGTGTTGAATTTTCTAACCAAAAGGTGATAGGTTTGATCGGTTCAGATAACTCTTCTTCAGGGTTCTTCTTTTGTAAATCCCACTTATTAATTAAATCTGAATAAGGAGTTATGTCTGTCGAAGTTAAATCGGTTATTCTTTCTGTAAAATAACCAACCCTTTGATCAGCTGATCTAGGCTCAAAATTATTTTCAGGTATTTCAATTAGACTATATCTTAGAGAAATACTTATGTTTCTAGGATCGGCAGCATCTTCCTCTTCATATTCATAGGAAGGGGGGTTTTCAAAAACGTATTCGATTTCTACATCTGTGTTATTAGGATAATTATGAAAAGATTGAATCCTTGATTTTTCAGCACTTAATTGTCCCCAAATGAAATCTTGAGGAGGCGCGTCAGGGTAGGGTATAGGTTTTATAGGAGTTAATGATTCAGAAAGAAATAAAGATGAGACATTTATTAAAAATTCATCCTCACTTTCGTTCATCGAGTTTATTGGGAATACTTTTATCACTGAATTAGAAATGTTAGCTCCTGCTGATCTTGATAGAGCCGAGTCGTTATCAAAAGAAAAATTTGTGTTCACCCTTACAAGTCTTATGGTGTCAAAGTGCTTTTCAAATTTTAGAACTCCATTATCAAGGTAACTGCCTCTATTTCTTCTAGCAGCTACTACCCCGTCTCTAACGTGCGCAAAATAAATAAATTCTTGATCTAGCTGACTTTCATTAATTTTGAAATATAAGGTGCTAGTTTCAGGGTCTTGATAAACGTGAATAAAGCCTTTGGAAGATTCAAAATCTTCAACTGTATCTTTAATGAACTCTTTTTCATCCTTTTCTTCTTCTGCTTTTTCTTCTGCAGTCTCAATATCAGTTTCTTCTTCTATCTCTTCGGATAGAGAGAGTTCCGTAAAGGACATGAAAAGCGTCAGGGTCAAGAAATAAATAATAGATTTCTTAAACATATCAAATATCTCCGTTTTTTTCTTATATTAAAGAGGTTGGCATTATAGGTAATAACTAGAAATTAGCCTACTTAAGCTAAAATTCTCGTCGGAACTCATTTAAAGTAGAATATCAACATATGTACGATCTAATTATCAAGAATGGAACTATCTACGATGGAACAGGCGACAAACCTTTTGTTGCTGATATTGCGATAAAAGGTAGAAAAATTGAAGCTATAGGGGAGCTAGACGAAGTTTCTAAACAGACCATTAATGCTGAACAGAAAATAGTGGCTCCAGGATTTGTAGATATTCATACTCATTATGATGGTCAAGTGACTTGGGATCCTTATTTAAGGCCATCAACTTACCATGGTGTTACAACAGTGGTTATGGGTAATTGCGGAGTTGGTTTTTCACCCTGCAAACCAGAAGAAAGAGATTGGTTAATAAGTCTTATGGAAGGTGTGGAAGATATTCCAGGCACCGCTTTGCATGAAGGCATAAATTGGCAATGGGAGAGTTTTCCAGAATATTTAGATATTTTAGAAAATAAACCTCTGGCCATAGACGTAGGTACCCAGATTCCACATGGGGCGGTTCGTGCTTATGTAATGGGTCAGAGAGGAATTAACAGGGAAGAGGCAACTCAGGAAGAAATAGATCGAATGAGTCAAATAGTTAAGGAAGCTATCCAAGCTGGAGCCTTTGGGTTTAGCACTTCCAGAACAGAAAAACATAGAGATTCTAGTGGTGCGCTTACTCCTAGCATTACAGCACATAAGAATGAACTGGTTTCTATAGCAAATTCTATGGGAGAACTGAATAGCGGAGTTCTCCAGGGTATTTCCGATTTTTATGATTTTGAATCCGAGTTTGATATTTTTAAAGAGATGTCTCAGTCTTCAGGAAGGCCCATATCAATAACCGTAGAGCAAATGGATCAAAGGCCAGATTGGTGGCATCAACTTTTAGATGGAATTGAGGCAGCACAAAATGAAGGGATCAAGATGTATGGACAAGTGCCACCAAGAGCAACCGGCATTAATATGGGACTTACAGCTACCTTAAATCCCTTTACTTTTTATCCCTCTTTCTATGACCTAGCACAGAAATCATTGGAGGAGAAAGTTGCTACTTTGAGAGACCCAGAGTTTAAAAAGAAGTTGCTCTCTGAACAACCGGTTTCTATTGGGAATCCTTTAGTAGAAGAAATTACTCAATCCTTTAACAAAATGTTTAGATTGGGAGAGCCTGCTAACTACGAACCAGATCCGGATTCATCATTTAAAGCTATCGCTAAACAACAAAATATATCTCCTCAAGAAGTAGCTTACGATAGTTTGCTTGAGAAAGAAGGAAAGGCACTTATTTATCATCCTCTGTTTAATTATTTGCCAGGCAATTTAGATTTTGTAGAAAAAATGCTTAATCATCCTTACTCAATATCAGGTTTAGGAGATGCAGGAGCACACTGCGGTGCTATAAGTGATGCCAGCTTCCCAACAACACTGATTCAGCATTGGGGAAGGGATAGGACAAGAGGGAAAAAGATACCACTGGAAAAACTTATAAGCATGCAAACTCTAGAAACCTCTAGACTCCTAGGAATCAGCGATAGAGGCGTCTTAAAAGAAGGTTATAAAGCCGATATTAATGTTATAGATTTTGATAACTTAACTTTACATGAACCTGAAGTCATACATGACTTACCGGCTGGAGGTAGAAGGCTAATTCAAAAAGCAAGTGGGTATGAGTATACGATCGTGTCAGGGCAAATTGCTTTTAAAAATGGAGAAGCTACTGGAGCTCTAAACGGAAGATTAATTAGAAACCAAATTTCTTAGAACCAGTGGAAAAGTTAGATCTCCATGGAGTTAGACACCATGAGGTTGACTTAAGGGTAGAAAACTTTATTTTTCTCAATCAACATGATATTCCACTAACAATAATTTGTGGGAGTAGTTCAAAGATGGTAGAACTTGTTAAAGTCGTTTTAGATAGAGCAGGATCTAACTATCTTGAAGGCAAAGGCTTTGATTTTGGAAGAATAACAGTATTAAAACTCTAATCTTGAAATGAAAATTAAAAAGACCACACCTTTGGGAGCAGAAGTAAGTGACATAGATTTATCAAATGTTTTAACGGAATCAGACCATAATTTAATTAAAGAAGCTTTTCTAGATAACCTGGTCTTAATTTTTAAGAACCAGAAATTGACACCTCAGAATCTTTTGATGGCAGCTAGCGTTTGGGGATCACCCCAACAACACCCTGTTTTTAAAGGGTTAGAAGAGCATCCGGAAATAATTAAAATAGAAAATTTCGGAGCTAAGTATCATACCAACGCCCATTGGCACTCAGATGTCACTTTTGAAAAAGAACCTCCAGACGCGACCATACTTTATGCCATTGATGTTCCTTCTGTCGGAGGAAATACTTTGTTTGCAAATCAATATTTAGCTTATGATTCTCTTGAAGATCAGTTAAAAGAAAAACTTGAAAACTTAGTTGCCGTTAATACCAATAAGTCTGTTATCTTCCTTGCAGGAGCTGATCCTTCTCTACAAAAATCAGTTAACCACCCAGTGTTTAGAACTCATCCCGAAACCGGGAAAAAAGCCCTATTTGTAACTCAAGCCTTTGTGGAGAGAATTGAAGGGTTAACTGATAAAGAAAGTGGAGAAATACTAATCAAACTTTACTCTCAAGCAAGTCATGAAAGATTTAGATATGAACACAAGTGGCATAATGGAGATATGGTTGTTTGGGACAATAGATGCGTACAGCATTTTGCGGTGCATGATCATGGCGACAAAACAAGAACTTTACATAGAATAACTGTAAGTGGGAGTAAACCTTATTAATGAGCCACCTTACTATTAAAAATTGCACAATCGTTAATGAAGGCAAACTTTCTGAAAATGATTTATTAATTAAAAATGGACGTATCGAGAAGATTGATACATCTATCGATGTTAAGGGAGATTTTATTGAAGCCGAAGGTTTACATCTATTACCGGGCTTTATTGATGATCAGGTTCACTTTAGGGAGCCGGGATTAACAGATAAAGGCAGTATTCGAAGTGAATCTACAGCCGCCGTAGTTGGTGGAACGACTTCTTTTATGGATATGCCCAATGTGGTCCCTCCGACATTAAATGTGGATCTTTGGAATCAAAAAAATAGAATTGCTGAACAAGGTTCTTTAGCCAACTACTCATTCTATATGGGTTCAAGTAATACCAATATAGAGGAGATAAAAAGTATTGATCCCAGCCAAGTATGCGGATTGAAAGTTTTTATGGGTTCTTCTACCGGGAATCTCCTTGTTGATGACCCAAAAGCTTTAGAGAACATCTTTAATTTCTCTCCTGTTTTGATTACCACTCATTGCGAAGACACACCCCTAATAACCGAAAATGAGAAAAAAGCTTATGAGAAGTTTGGCGACAATATACCGATAGAACTTCATGAAGAAATACGTTCAAGACAAGCCTGTTTAATTTCAACTAAGAAAGCAATTAATCTTGCAAAACAATTTAACTCGAAATTACATGTGCTTCATATTTCTACAAAAGACGAAATTGAGCTATTTGATGCTGGACTCATAGAAAATAAAAAAATAACCTCAGAAGTTTGTATCCCCCATTTATTGTTCTCTTCTTCCGATTACGAAAATCTTGGGTCCTTAATTAAATGTAATCCATCAATTAAAGCTAATTCGGACAAAACAGCCCTTAGGCAAGCTCTAAAAAAAGGAGTTATAGATTATGTCGCAACTGATCATGCTCCCCATATATTGAGTGAAAAGGAAAAAAATTATTTAAATTCGCCTTCAGGGATGCCTTCAGTACAACATTCATTTCTAGCAGTACTGGAAATGGTACACGATGGAGATCTAGAGATTACAGATGTTCCTAAAATAACTTCGCATAACGTAGCTAAGAGATTCGAAATTAAAGATCGAGGTTTTATTAATGAAGGGTTTTGGGCTGACTTAGTCTTAGTAAACATGAATGATTCATATGAAGTAAAAAAAGAAAAAATATTTTATAAATGTGGATGGTCACCTTTTGAGAGTTATACTTTTAAATCAAGGATTATAGAAACTATAATTAATGGAGAAAGAGTTTGCAGTCAGGGTAAAATCTTATCAGACAAAATTGGACAAAAACTAGAATTTTCAAGGGGATATAAATGAGTTTTAAAGAATATGATGAATACGATGCCATAGGTCTTGCTGAGTTGGTTAAGAAAAAAGAAGTTTCTGCTGAAGAGTTACTAGACGAAGCTATTCAAAGAACTGAAAAAGTAAATGGCCAGACTAATGCAGTTGTTTTAAAACATTACGATGAAGCAAAAGCAATGATAGAAAAAGGTTTGCCGGATGGCCCGTTTACTGGAGTACCTTATCTCCTTAAAGATTTACATGTTCTTCTTACCGGGACAAAAACTACCTACGGTTCAAAATTCTTTAAAGACTATGTGGCTGATCATAATAGTACTTTGGTAGATAGATACCTTGAAGCTGGTTTAGTCATCTTTGGAAAGACTAATAGTCCAGAATTTGGTTTAACAGTGACAACGGAACCTGAGCTCTATGGTCCAACTAGGAATCCTTGGAATTTGGATCATTCTGCAGGAGGATCCAGCGGAGGTGCAGCTTCAGCGGTGGCTTCAGGAATACTTCCCATGGCAAATGCTAGTGATGGAGGAGGTTCTATCAGAATTCCTGCGTCTTGTTGCGGGCTGGTAGGATTGAAACCAACGAGAGCAAGAACTCCTATGGGACCAGATAGGGGTGAAGGATGGGCAGGACAATCAATAAGTCATTGTGTTTCTAAATCTGTAAGAGATTCTGCTGCACTTTTGGATGCCACATCTGGATTTGCTCCAGGAGATCCATATGCTCCAACTGAACCTTCAGGAACATTCCTGTCAGCTAATGGAAGGGATCCAGGAAAACTAAAAATTGCATTACATTTACCCACGGATGCAGTGAAAATAGATGATGATGTTGTTTCTTCAATAAAAAATACTGCTAAATTATGTGAATCTTTAGGACATCATGTTGAGGAGGCATCACCGCAACCAGATAACGAAGCCCTCTCAGAGGCGATAGGAGTAATTATTTCTGCAAACGTTGCTTTAGCGTTGCAGCAAAGAGCAGATGTCCTAGGAACTGAAGTCACTCCAGATGTTGTTGAACATATTACTTATAGGATGTATGAAAATGGTAAGGAGTTTTCAGCAGATCAATATGCAAAAGCTACTTTAATTAATCACCAAGCTGGAAGGGTGTTAGGCAATTTTATGGAAAAATACGATCTAATTCTTAGCCCAGTACTTGCTAAACCGCCTGTTAAAATTGGAGAAATTGATATGTCTTCATCTGATATAACAACTTACATTGAAAGACTTTCTTCCTATTCAAGCTTTACTGGCCTTTATAACCAAACTGGCCAACCAAGTATTTCGCTTCCTTTAGGCTTTAGCGATAATGATTTACCGATAGGTTCTATGCTTACTTCAAAATTTGGAAATGATGAGTTATTAATCTCCATTGCATCTCAAATAGAAAAAGCAGAGCCTTGGGCTGACAAAAAGCCGCCTATCTATTCAAATTAAGTGATTCCAGAAGTTCACCCCGATAATAAAAATTTTTCTTGGTCTGTTCCCAAGGGTCCTTATCAGTACTTATCAGAAGAACAAGTAGAGCAGTACGATAAAAAAGGTTTTTTGGTCGTGGAAGATGCATTCGATTCAGAGTTGATGTCTCAAATTTATAGTCTCATTGATCCTTTTGAAGAAAAAGTAACTGAGGTTCTGAGAGGCTTTGATGGAGGTAAGGTTTTCATTTCGAGAGCAGATGAAATAACTTTTTCAACTCACCTTGTTACTCAGTCTGAAGAATTAAAAGAGTTTAGCAAACACAAAGTATTTTCTAGTCTGTGCCTAGACCTTATTGGAAAAAATGTTCGTTTGTATTGGGATCAGGCCGTTTATAAGAAGCCCGGTACTCAAGATGAATTTCCTTGGCATCAAGATAATGGGTATACCTTTATTGAACCTCAAGCCTATCTGACTTGTTGGTTAGCCTTAAACGATACTGATGAGTCTAATGGATGTCCGTGGGTTGTACCCAAATTACACAGATTAGGTACCCTAAAACATGAAACCACGGATCTTGGATTTGAAATTCCACTTAATGATAAAGATGCTATTCCTCTCCCTTTAAAATCTGGAAGTATCGCAGTCTTTTCTTCTCTTACACCTCATAGGACAGGACCTAATACTTCTCAGGGAGTTAGGAAGAGCTATATCTTGCAATATGCTCCCGATGGAGCAAGGAGAAAAATTTCTAAATCCCTAAGCGAGCCTGTTAATGATGAATCCAGACAATTCTATGTAGTAAAAGATGGTTTTGTTTTGTCCTAATTACTCTTGGAAATATCCATCTAGTCTTTCGTAAGCTTCAATAAAATCCTGCTTAAATTCCATTACCACATCGCTGGCAGAAATACTTTGGTTCATTAGACCAACTCCTTGACCTACCCAATGAGTAGCAAGATCTTTTGCGCCATCATGGCCTCCTTCAGCAAGCTTGTTAACTTTAGCTAAAGCTGGTTCCGCTACCATTGGCTGTAAAGGCATTGGGAGAGGGTCCGGAGCTTTATCAGACTCCCATGCGTCAGTCCAAGAGGAGACAAGTTGTCTAGAGTGTTTACCAGTTCTACTTCTTGACCTAACAGTCTGACTAGAACTAGCAGCTAACATTTTTTCCTTAACCACAGGATGAATTTCAGACTCAACTGTAGTTAACCAAACAGATCCGCACCAAGCTCCTGATGCTCCCATGGTCATAGCTGCCGCCATTTGCTTACCTGTAACGATTCCTCCTGCAGCTAAAATAGGGACATCACCATAAGGCTGAATAGCTTCATACACTTCAGGTATTAGAACCATAGTAGGTACACTGCCGCAATGACCTCCTGCTTCAGTCCCTGAAACAACCAATATATCTACATCGGCTTTAACTTGGTTAATAGCGTGTTGAGCAGTTCCCAAGAGAGCAGCAACTTTAACATTATTATCTTTTCCCATTTGAAGCATCCAATCTGGCGGAACTCCAAGAGCATTAGCAATGAGTTTAATTGGATGCTGGAAAGCTACATCTAGAAGTGCCTTTGCTCCACCTGACTGAGTGTTAGCTGCAAAACCAGATCCGGCTGTATCAATCGTTCTTAACTCAGGAGAGGGTATATCATGATTTTCTAAGACATCCGCTCTAAAGTCTGCATATTCTTGGGGGATCATTCCAACAAGTTTTTCTGGGTCAAATTTTTCATCCTTTCCAACCATTTTGTTAGGTATTAAGACATCAACTCCATAGGGTTTTCCGTCAATATGTTCGTCGATCCACTTAAGTTCTTGTTCAAGTACGTCAGGAGACATACCAACAGCTCCTAAAACACCACAACCACCTGCTTTAGAGACCGCAACTACAACATCTCTGCAATGCGTAAAAGCAACTAAAGGAAATTCTATATCCAGCATTTCACATATTCTTGAATTCATTTTTTACCTCGCTTTCTTGTGTAGTACCATGTATAAAAATGTTAATTAATTAAATAGAGAACTAGAGTGATAAAGAATAACAGAATTTGTGAAACTTTCGGAATTGAATATCCTATATTTTTAGCAGGTATGGGAGGAGCTTCTTGTCCTAAATTAGCAGCGGCCGTATCAAACGCTGGAGGCTTAGGAATATTAGGGGCTGCTGCCTGTACTCCTAGTCAAATGAAGAGATGGATTCAGGAAACAAAGGACTTAACTGATAAACCTTTTGGGATAGATACTCTACTTCCCATGTCTGTTAGAAGTGGAGGTAATCTTAAACAAAACGATGGTAAGGATCCAGCAGATCTTTTGGCAGAGTATCAGAAGATGGCGAAAGAGTTTATGAATGAACATGGTCTAAAAATGGTTCAGCATGACCGCCAGCCTGCTGAAGAAGATAATTTAGGTTTTTTTACTAAAGAATTTTTTGAAGCACAAATGGAAGTAGTTATTGAAGAGAAAGTCCCAGTTTATGCTGCAGGACTAGGTAATCCAGCACCTTGGATGGATAGATTGAGAGCAAATGAGACTAAGGTCATGACGGTTGTAGGCGCTGTAAGGCACACTATAAAAGTTTCCTCAGCTAGAGTAGATGCAATAGTTGCTCAGGGTCATGATGCGGGAGGACATAATTCACCTGTAGGGTCTATGGCACTGATTCCTCAAGTAGTTGATGCCGCTAATGGTATACCAGTTTTAGGAGCAGGTGGAATTAGTGACGGCAGAGGGATTGCTGCTGCTTTTATGCTGGGTGCTGAAGGTGCATGGATAGGATCTGCCTTTTTAGCTTCAGAAGAAGCAGACATCTTTGACCATCAAAAACAAGCAATAGTTGATTCAACAGAAGAGGGTACGGTCATTTCTAGGTCAGTTACTGGAAAGCCAGCAAGGATAATAAGAAGTGCTTGGACAGACTTTTGGGAAAGATCAAACTTGGATCCTCTTCCTATGCCATTCCAATCAGGAGTTGCAGGACCAGTGTTAGAGTCAGCCAATAAAGATCAAAGGCAAGATATAAACCCTGGTTTTGCAGGTCAAGGTATAGGTATGATCAAATCGGTTAGACCAGCCGAAGAAATCATGGCCGATTTAATTGAAGGAATGGAGCGTGCCCTTAAAGATTCTGCAAAATTGTACGATTAATCTTTAAGTATTTTAGTGAATAGACTGTATATAAATAGAAAGAAAAATTAGGACAAGGATTACTACAGCTATTCCAAAAAGGAATACTCCAAGAGTCGTAAGGGTTTTGTTATCTTCTTCCATCTAAATTGCCTAGTTAAAAAGTAGCATTATTATTATTAATGGAACCTACGTCAAAGAAATTAAATAAATCTGCATGGAGTTGGGCTCTTTATGATTGGGCCAACTCAGCTTTTGCTACAACTGTAATGGCGGGGTTCTTCCCCATCTTCTTTAAATCTTATTGGGCTTCAAATCTTTCTGATGCTGAAAGCACTTTTGCTATAGGATCGGTTAATTCACTAGTTGGATTATTGATAGCTTTTAGTGCTCCTGTATTAGGTGCCTTGGCAGATGCTGGAGATTCTAAGAGAAAATTTTTATTTAGTTTTGCCTTTTTAGGCATTATTGCCACAGGATATTTATTTTTTATTCCAGAAAGTTCTTGGAAATTAGCTGTAGTTTTCTATGGCATAGGCGTCATAGGTTTTTCTGGTGGCAATATCTTTTATGATTCTCTTTTGGTAACAGTTTCAAAAGAAAAAGAAAGAAATCGTGTTTCAGCCCTTGGTTTTTCTCTTGGTTATCTAGGGGGAGGCATTCTCTTTCTTCTTAATGTGGCCATGTTTCTTTATCCAAACTGGTTTGGTTTAGAAAATCAAATTGAAGCAGTGGTATGGTCATTTTTGTCAGTAGCTGTTTGGTGGTTAATATTTTCTCTACCAATTTATCTAAATGTTAAGGAACCAATACAAAACGCAAGTAAAAAGCAAATAAACACTGTCATAGATGATGCCTTTGAAAATTTGTTAAACACAGCTAAGTCTATTAAAAAATTTAAAAGTGCGGTAATTTTTCTTTTGGCTTATTTTCTATACATGGATGGTGTGGATACCATAATAAGGATGGCCACCTCGTATGGGTCTGACATAGGCTTATCAGCTACCTCGATGATTCAGGCATTATTGCTCACCCAATTTATTGGTTTTCCAGCAACATTAGTTTTTGGCTATTATGCAGATAGATTTGGTTATAAATATTCACTATCGTTTGCCATTATTGTTTATATATTTGTGGTGTTGTTTAGTTCGCAGATGGATACAGCTCTAGAGTTTTATATCGTTGCTTCAGTTATAGGGCTAGTCCAAGGGGGAGTTCAAGCCATCAGTAGATCTTTTTTTAGTACTTTAATACCCGAGAATAAAGCTGCTGAATTTTTTGGATTCTATAACTTCATAGGAAAGTCATCAGTTTTCTTAGGACCTTTTATGGTTTCAGGCATCGCTCTCATTACAGGAAGCCCTAGTTATGGAATACTAAGTTTGCTGATTCTATTTATCCCAGGGCTTATTCTTCTTTGGTTGGTCCCAGAAAAAAATTAGATTAGATTCTTCTTTTTCATGACCCTATATAAAACGCTCGGTCTGTCGGTCATGAGGCCATCCACGCCAAGTTCAATCAATTTTTCCATTTCTGACTCTGTATCGATGGTCCAAACATGTACAAATTTATTTTTTTTATGAGCATAATCAATAAACCTTCTTGTAACTATAGGTATACCCCATTGCGATGTCGGTACCTGTGCACAAAACCCATTAACCTGTGGGGAGGGCAGATTTATAGATTTTATTAATTGATAGACTACTTCTAATTGACTCATGGATGAACAACAGTCTGGTCCTGCTAACTTTCTAATTTTCTTTAATCTGGATGAAGAAAAAGAAGCTAAACATACTCTACTTATTGCTTTGTTTTCTTTAATAATTTCTACACCTTTCTCAATAGTGTTAAATGTTTTGAAGTCGATATTGAATCTAAGGTTAGGAAATGAAGTTAATAATTCATTTAATGAAGGTATTCTTCCACCCCCTACTAACTCAATCTGTTTAACTTCTTTATAAGTTAATTCCTTAATCTCTTTATTAATGTCTGCCATTCTGCTTAAGTCGTGATCATGGAAAATTACAACCTCTCCATCTTTGGTGCCCTGAATATCTGTTTCCATGAACTTAAATCCCATATCAGCTGAATGCTGAAAAGCTTCTAAAGTATTTTCGGTAGCTTCTTCTGCCCCTCCTCTATGGATGAAGCCGAAAAACTGAAACCCTTCAAAAAAGGGATGTGTATTATCTAAAATCAAGTTAATTCATTTGACCAATTTTTTAGTTAACAATAATATCAGCCTTCCAATAGTAGGGTTGAAAATAAAAATTTGAATAATCTAGAAGAGAATTTTGATTCCATATCGCCTTATGCAGATGAAGAGGTTTCAGATGTCATGAAATCCTTGATCAATGATAAAAAATTTCACGACTCAATTTCTGCTCAAATATACCCTTCAATTTTTAAAATTATCCCAGGATTAAGTTCTTTTTTATTTAGAAAAACTTTCACAAAAAGTTTTGGTAACTCAAAAAGCATTGAACAGTTCCAAAATAATTTGGCTCCTTTTGTGGAAGAGATGATTAAAAGAACAACAGATGGTTTCTCATATTCAGGTTCAGAAAATTTAAGTTCACTACCTACCTTATATATATCTAATCACAGAGATATTGCTTTAGATTCATTGTTCTTGAACTTTGCAAGATTTGTAGAGGGCAAAAAAACAGTAAGAATCGCCATAGGAGACAATCTTCTAGACTCAGGCTTCTTTGAGAAATTAATGCGTTTAAATAAAAGTTTTGTAGTGCATCGGAATATCAAAGGAGCAAAAGAAACATTAATTAAGCTTGGTAATCTTTCAAGGTATATAAGTCATTCACTAACTGCAGATCAAGAAAGCATATGGATTGCTCAGTCAGATGGGAGAGCAACTGACGGACATGACTTTACTGACCCAGCAGTACTTAAAATGCTCTATCTCGCTTCGAGAAAAACTTTAGAAATCAATGAATGGGTAAAACAAGTTAATTTAACACCTGTTTCTATCTCTTATGAATACGACCCTCTCGATATTACAAAAGCAATTGATTGGGAGGATGGCGAAGAGTTATCTTATGAAGAAAATAATCAAAGAGATTTGAGAGAGTTAGTTAAAGGAATTAAAGAACCTAAAGGCAGGGTTCACCTTCATATTGGAAAAAGTATTACTGAAAAAATTAATCAAATTGAGGATTTGGCCGAGGTAATAGATAGCGAAATTATTACAAATTACAAGTTGTGGCCTAGTAACTATATATCCGCTTACTCTTTAGACCTTACTAGCAAAACAGAGAATTTTGAAGGAAAAAAGAAATCATTTTTATTTAGATTTAAGTCCTTGGATACAACAACAAGAAAGAAAGTTTTAAGGATGTACTCGGCACCCTTTCAAAATCAAAAGAAAAGAGGCTAGAAATTTATCCAACCTCTTTTTAGTATTCTTAGCTTATGTGAATAAATGCAATTGAAAATTACATCGAAAATGTAATCACAAATGCATCTTCATCAGCGCCACCGTCTGCAGCATCAAAATCGCTTAAGCCAATTCCAAAAGAAATTCCAGAAAACTCTTTTGGAAAATCAAAACTTACAAGGGTATATTTGCCTACACCATCGTAATCACCATAAGTAACCCCAAGACCTGAATCTCCTAAGGCGACTGACCATTCTGTGTTATCAGGAGCTTGATCGAGGCCTTTAGAAATAAGTACTCCTACCCACTTGTAAGCGACACCTACATAAATCTCTTCGAAATCTAATGCACCCTCACCAGGATAGTTGTAACTAAGATAGCCAACATCAAAGCTTACACCTCTAGCAGATTCATCTGCATAACCAAAATAATAATCAAGCTCTGTATTGGTTTCACTGCCAAAATCTACGTTAGAGCCCCAGACGCCAACATAAGCACCATGTTCAGAGGATGAAACATCAAAACCGCCTGACGCGGCTGGATCTTCACCAGTTTGGCTCATGCCTCTCCAAATATAATCATTAGAAAGAGCAAGGTTGAATTCTACATCTGCTGCGCTTAAAGACATGTAGCTTGTACTGATAAGTAATAAAACTGCAATTTTCTTAAATTTGATCATTTAAACCTCCTATTAAAGTTAATAAACAAAAGTAAATAAAAACCTTCACTAATTAATATGCAAGATTAATGCCAATATTTTATAGTAATTTCTTTATTTTATGCTTTTAATTGGTGCACTTTTGACATAGCCAATAGTTTCTAGGTGCAAAATAATCTTCAAGAGTTTTTAAAGAATGCTTTATCGTGTAATATTCGCGTCCCTTTCATAAAAATTTCAGGAGAATCTATGGATATTTCAGGCAAGGTTGCGCTAATAACTGGAGGAGCTTCAGGCTTGGGTCTGGCAACAGCTGAAAAACTCTTAGCGGCTGGATCTAAGATTATGTTAGTTGACCTCAATGAAGATAACGCCAAGAAGGCAGTAGAAAGCTTAGGAGATGGAACGGCATTTGCTATTGCTAATGTAACAGATGAAGATTCAGTTACTGACTGCATTAAGGCAACTATAGAGCAATTTGGAGGCATACATATTGTTGTTAATTGTGCAGGAATCGGAAGTGCAAGTAAGACAGTAGGCAAAGATGGTGCTCATCCATTGCAATACTTCAAAACAGTAGTTGATATAAATCTAATAGGTACCTTCAATGTATTAAGGTTAGCCGCGGTTGAAATGGGCAATAACGAACCTGGTGAAGACGGTGAATGTGGGGTAATAGTCAATACCGCCTCTGTAGCAGCTTTTGACGGACAAATAGGGCAGGCAGGCTACAGCGCAAGTAAAGCTGGTGTAGTTGGAATGACTTTACCAATTGCAAGGGATTTAGCTCGGATGGGAATTAGGGTCAACACGATAGCCCCAGGCATATTCGATACTCCTATGATGGCCATGGCTTCCGATCAGGTTAGAGGCCCTCTCATTGAAATGACTCAATTTCCTAAAAGACTAGGATTACCTCAAGAATATGCTTCGCTGGTTAAACACATAGTAGAAAATACATTTTTAAATGGAGAGACTATACGTTTAGATGGTGGAATAAGGATGGCACCTAAATAATTTATGATAGATTTGTTAGTTTCTTACGGTTTCTTCTTATTAAAAGTTATTACTGTTTTATTAGTAATTCTTATTCCTATTCTCATGATTAGTAGCTCCACTAAACATAAGAAAGAAACCGATAAAGGAAGGATTATAGTAAAGAATTTATCTGACAAATTAGAAGAAATAGGGGTGACACTAAAAAGTGCTGAAATGGACCCTAAGGCTTATAAGAGTTTTTTGAAGGAAAGAAATAAGAAAAAGAAGAAAGAATTAAAGGGTAAGTCTAAAGAAATAGTTTACGTATTAGATTTTAAAGGCGATATACAGGCAAGCGCTGTTGATAAACTTAAACAAGAAATCAATGCCATTATTGCTTCTCAGGTTAAATGCAAAGAAGTAGTTGTAAAAGTTGAGAGTGGCGGAGGTTCTGCTTATGCTTATGGACTTTGTGCTGCTGAACTTAAGAGACTCGTAGATAATAAAATTAAGCTTACAGTCTGTATAGACAAAATAGCAGCGAGCGGAGGTTATTTAATGTCTTGTGTTGCTACTAAGATAGTTGCAGCTCCTTGGGCTATAGTTGGGTCTATAGGGGTCATCGCTCAACTTCCTAATTTTCATAGGCTACTAAAAAAACTGGATATTGATATAGAAATGCATACAGCGGGAAAGTTTAAGAGAACCCTTACTACTCTTGGAAAAAATACCAAGCAAGGAAGGGAAAAATTTATCTCTGAGCTGGAAGATCTACATGTTGTGTTTAAAGATTTTGTTAAAGAAAACAGATCTAAAATTCAAGTTGCGAAGGTATCTACTGGAGAGGTCTGGCAGGGAGATAAGGCAAAAAAACTCGGCTTGATTGATGAAATAGGCACTTCAGATGATTACCTTTTGAAGTTAGCAAGTAAATTTAAGCTTCTAGAAATTCAATATTTTGAAAAAAAACCTTTTACAGCAAGACTTGGTACTGCAGCTGAAGTTATAGTTGAAAAGGGCATATATAAAATACTAGATATACTCAACAAAGATAGATTCATAACTTAAGGAAGAATATGACATCAACTTTTAAAGCCTTAGAAGTTTCAGAAAAGTTTAGCTTATCAATTGTTGAAAAAGATCTAGCAGACCTACCTGAAGGAGATTTATTAATAAAGGTAGACTTCTCGTCTTTAAATTACAAAGACGCAATGTCTGCTTCTGGTATGCCAGGAGTAACACGAAATTATCCTCACACTCCAGGAATAGATGCAGCTGGTAAGGTAGCTGAATCCAGAGTACCAGATTTTAAAGAAGGAGATGAAGTCATAGTTACAGGATATGACCTAGGCATGAATACATCTGGAGGTTTTGGTGAGTACATAAGAGTCCCATCCAATTGGGCAGTTCACTTACCTAAAGGCTTAACTGCAAAGCAATCTATGTCTCTTGGAACTGCTGGGTTAACAGCTGGATTATCTATTCACGCTCTCGACAGCTTTAGAGAATATACAGGCCTAAAAGATACTAAATCCGTAGTTAGTGGGGCTACAGGTGGAGTTGGTTCCATTTCAGTCATGCTTTTATCAAAACTCGGATCCGAAGTTACAGCAGTGACAGGTAAAAATGACCAATCTGATTTTCTACACACTATAGGAGCTTCTAATATTTTAAGTAGAGAAGAACTTGCAAAAACTGCCAGAAAACCAATTGGAAAAAGTTTATGGGATGTAGGAGTCGACGTAGCCAGCGGCGAAATCTTAAGTCTTTTGCTAACATCATTAAGTCCGGGGGGTGCTGTTGCATGTAGTGGGCTAGTTGGAGGTCCCTCTTTTGAAAGCTCTATTTTTCCATTTATCTTGAGAGGCAACGCGTTAATAGGTATAGACTCGGTTGAAATTCCTTTAAAAGATAAAGACCATATATGGGAACACTTCGCTCATGATTGGGTTTTAGAAGGACTTGATAAAATTACTAAAGAAGTTTCTCTAGATAATCTTGAAGTAGAAATCAAAAGAATATTGTCTGGAAATCAAGTCGGTAGGGTGTTAGTAAAAATTTAAAAGAGAGAAAGGATGTCAGATTTAGATACTGAGAAAAAGACAGAAGACCAAGAAGATAGTAAAGTCGATGCATTGGCTGCTCTTCTTATAATTGCATGTTTGACAGCTGCAATGTATTTTTGGGTATCAAGTCAATAAGATAAAAACATGGATGTAGTTAGGTTTTTAAAAGATAAAACAAGAATTCCTGTAATAGGAGCTCCTTTATTTACTGTTTCTTATCCAGAATTAGTACTTGCACAGTGCAAAGCTGGAATAGTGGGTTCTTTCCCGGCATTGAATGCAAGACCTGAAGAAAAACTTGGTGAATGGATCACCATGATGAAGAAAGAGTTGAATGACTATCAGAACAAAAATCCAGAAGAGATAGTAGCTCCATTTGCTGTTAATCAGATATGTCATCACTCTAATAGTCGTTTAGAGCACGATATGGAAGTTTGTGTGGAGCACGAAATCCCAATAATTATTACAAGTTTAAGGGCTCCTCAATTCGTTGTCGATGCTGTGCACAGTTATGGTGGCGCTGTGATACATGACGTTATAAACATAAGACATGCAAAAAAAGCAATTAGTGAGGGAGCAGATGGCCTTATTCTTGTCTGTGCTGGAGCTGGAGGCCATGCTGGCACCCTAAGTCCTTTTGCATTAGTTAGGGAAGTAAGAGAATTTTTTGATGGACTTATAGTTTTATCAGGAAGTATCTCTCATGGGGCTTCTGTTCTTTCAGCTCAAGCAATGGGAGCTGATCTGGCTTATATTGGTACTAGATTTATAGCTACGCAAGAAGCAAATGCCAGCGAAGGTTATAAAGAAATGATTGTTGAGAGTAATGCTAATGACATTATGTATTCTGCTACCTTTACAGGAGTTAATGGGAATTACCTTAAACCCAGTGTAGTCAAGGCAGGACTTGATCCAGAGAACTTACCTTATGCTGACAAACATGACATGAACTTCAGTTCTGGTCCAGGAGACAATCAAAAAAAGGCTTGGAAAGATATTTGGGGATCAGGACAAGGTATTGGTAATTTACATGAAGTACCAACAGTTAGAGAAGCAGTTGATACTTTAGTTGAAGAATACGAAGAAGCTAAAAACTTCTTAACAAAAGGGGCTGTTTAATCCCCTTTGTAGTCTGGGTCTCTCTTTTCAAAAAAGGACTTGATGGCTTCTTTCCTATCTTTAGTTTCATGAGTTAAGAGCGTTTGATCATAATCCATATGCATAATTGCATCGTCCCCTGAGTAGGTTAATTCATTAACGCTTCTTTTTATCATTTGAGCGGCAATAGGTGGCTTTGAAGCATATAAGTTTGCCATTTTATTAGCGGCTTCCATTAATTTATTTTTTGGATGAACTTCGTCATAAAAGCCCCAGGATAAAAGGGTACTGGCATTCTCATTTTCACCACTTATGACTATTTTTTTTGCCTTAGCAGGACCAATTAACCTAACTGCTAATGGAAGACCTAGCCAGTTAAGGTTTATGCCTAGGTTTATTTCTGGATAACCAAGAATTGCAGTTTCAGAAGCAATCCTAAAGTCACATGCGGATGCAATACATGCTGCTCCACCTAGACAATAGCCATTTATTGCTGCAATAGTTATTTGATCTACTTCTAAAAAAGACCAAATTGCAGGTTTACCGAAGTTATTTCTCCAAGCCTCCAGTCTGGTAACAGATTCACGTTTTTCTTTTAAATCAGCTCCTGAAGAAAAATTATCTCCAGTACCGGTGTAGATAACTACTCTAGACTCCAGGTCATATCTTAAAGAAGCATTAAACTCAGTAAGCTCTCTAAG
>JYMV01021046.1_pt1 | contig 24847 bp, 26 predicted proteins | sample 338911 | NCBI WGS metagenome assembly JYMV01 (sample SAMN03354496, study PRJNA234377) | hydrothermal vent metagenome | biome: Deep sea; feature: Hydrothermal plumes at the Eastern Lau Spreading Center, Western Pacific Ocean; material: Seawater | place: Tonga | collected 2009 | depth 2000 m m
CCGGGACCATGAAAAGGAAACCTGTAGTCGGGTTGGGTGATGTGGGGACAAATACATTCAGCATTTTTTCACCTGACGCGTCTTTGATATCTTCCGGTGTGTTACAGCATACGATCCCCAGTGTTTTTAGTGGCTCGCGGGGGTAGGTGATAAGTACCATTTTTTGGAAACTGGCAGTTTCGGCCAAGGAGATGGTGTCCACAACCTTTTTGATGCTCGTGTAAATAACCCGAACCACCGGGATTTTGTGGAGAAATTTTTCCCCCAAAGCCACAATTTTTTTCCCGATAAAGTTTGTTCCAAACAGTCCCACCCCAATAATAAAGAGGCCAAGTAGGAGAAATCCCATGCCCGGGATATGCCACTTTTCCATTAAATACAGGCCCTGAGACCCAAAGATTCCTTTGATTGCTGGTGCCATGGCTCTGTCCACGCGGGTGATGACGAAAGCCAGGATCATATAGGTTAGGCCTGCTGGAATGGTCACCAATAAACCGGCGATCAGATTTTTTTTGAATGCTTGTTTAAACATGGGTGGGTTCCTGCGACCCGCTTTTCATCTATTTCAGGGTCTTAATATGTTTTTTGACTTTAACGGACAATGCCGGATGACTGGTTGAGCCCAGGTCGACAAAACGTTGGTAAAAATGAATTGCGGATTTTAAGTTTCCTTCCTCTTCGTATAATACAGCCAGATTATAATGGGTGCCCGCATGAGCCAAGTTGATTTTGAGAGCCTGATTCAGAATGGATTTGGACTTTTCCAACTGGTTTATGCGTTTATAGGCCATCGCCAGGTTGTTCAACGCCTCCAGGTTCTTAGGATCAATCGAGATCGCTTTCTGTTAATTTCGAATCGCTCCGGGAAAATCTTTTTTCGCATAGTATACCACGTCAATATTATTATAAGGCTTTGCATAAGTAGGATTTAAATAGATAGCCCTTAGGAACTCTTCAATAGCGCGGTCGTATTGGCGCAATTCGTTGTAGATCACCCCTATATTATTGTAAATGTCGGGATTTTTGGTATCAAGTTCCACGGCTTTGGAATAATTTGTCAAAGCCTTCTCCCAGCTTCGGGACTGCTGACAAAAAATTGCCCGATTGAAGTAATAGTCACTGTTTTTAAAAATATCCGGTTCCGGTGTAGTCGGAAATGACAGTTCATTGGTTTTGGGTGTGGCGGGAGCCTTGGCATAAGTTTCCGGAACTACTACGGGATCCACCGATTTGATTTTTTTCGTGGTTCTGTTTTAGCCGTTTTCTTTTTTCCAGGGACCTTTGCAACGGGTTTTTTTTCGCGGGTTGGTTTATCTTTGCCGAGGGTCTTTCCGGAGTGAAAGGTTTAGCTTTGGCAACACGCGCCTGGTCCGGTTCCTGCGCTTTGGTTTTTCCCGTGGAAGATTTCTTTTTAGGCCCAGGCACCGGCTTGGGTTTGACCACTTCTTCCTCATTTTCCAGAACAGGGACTTCTTTCATTCCCGGCTCGATTATCGGAATATTGTCTGGTTCTTTTGCGGGAACCGAGTTCTGGGAAGGTGGGGGGGATGACTGCCTGGGCACCGGTTGGGGAGCTGGTTTTTCGGGAGGGGCCGGGGTCTTTGCCACCACAGGTGGCGATACCTGTCGGGATTTTTTATTAGGATCCAAAGGATTTGCCAGCAGTAAATATGCCAGGATCGTGTCCGGTACAACGATAAGAATTATAAACTTTTTTACTTCTTTGGGATCAAACTTGGTAGAAGACTTGGCTTTGGAACCCAGGTTTTTGAGAAGATTGATTCCCGGACTGACGTTGAATGATTTTTCTTTTACTGCCTTCTTAAGGCTGTCTGCAATCAGGCTCAAGGGACACCCCTCTCAACCGGCGGTGGATACGGATAACAGTATGGGCTTCCGGCCTGAAAATTTTAAGGCTTTCAAGTTAACTTTTGCGGAATTAAGATCTATGAACGGACCCACATAAACAATATACCAATCTTGCCCGGCTGAAACTGCTTTTTTCCAGAACGTGTCAAAGCCGCCGTTACCAGGATAATCACCACTTCTTCCCCGTACAAAATGGTGACAAAATCGCGGATCATCACGAATTGCGAGATACTCAGGCAGACTCCAACCAGGAACAGGAGAACAGGTTCTCTGAGGATGTGGTAACGGTTCACAGGTTCAGCTGAGTCGGGTTTGAGGTCAAATCCATTTCATGGAATGAATCAAAACAATGATTCTATCAGGAAGTCGAAAATGCTGGAAGGAGTGTTTATAGCAGGGTTTGTTCAGGCAGGCAGTTGGCACATATCCTGTTTTTGGAGATTCGATTTACTTTTTGAGTTTCCGTTTGAGGACCCATTTTTGCCATTGGGCTGTTGATAGCGAAACACCTTACCTTCGTAATTTGTGATCACCACTTCATGTTCGTTGTGTTCGACGACACTGTTAGGGAGCAGCCTTACTTTACCGCCTCCGCCCGGGGCATCAATCACGAAATAGGGTACCGCCATCCCTGAAGTGTGGCCCATGAGGTCTTTTATTATGTCGAGTCCTTTTTGTACGGATGTGCGAAAATGGTCTGTCCCCTCTGTCATATCTGCCTGATAAATATAGTAGGGCTTGACCCGGTTCTTCAGTAATTTCAGCATCAACTCTTTCATGACCTCTGAGTTGTCATTGACCCCTTTTAAAAGAACGGTCTGACTGCCCAGGGGAATTCCCGTGTCGGCAAGCATGGCACAGGCTTTTTCCACTTCGGGAGTGATCTCCGCAGGGTGGTTAAAATGCATGTTGAAATACAAAGGATGATATTTCTTCAATAGCGAGCAGAGATTTTCCGTCACCCTGGCTGGCAAAGTTCCGGGAACCCTGGTTCCAATGCGAATGATTTCCAAATGCGGGATGGACCGCAGTTCACCGAGGATCCGGTCCAGCTCCTTATCCGGGACAAGAAGGGGGTCTCCGCCGGACATGACCACATCACGGATTTCAGGATTGTTGCGGATGTATTCAATACCCTGCCGTAGAGTTTCGCGTGTGACGATTCCGGGAAAACCGATTTTACGTTTTCTCGTGCAGAACCGGCAGACAATGGGGCATTGATTGTTGATCATTAGCAGTACCCGGTCCGGATAGCGGTGAACCAGTTCCGGGACCGGCATGTCGCCTTCCTCATTAAGCGGGTCGGAGAACAGGGCGTCTCCCTCGATAAAATCGTCCAACTCTTCGATGGTGGGGACCACCTGCTTCCATAAAGGGTCATTGGGGCCTTGAATGAGATTCAAGAAATAAGAATTGATTCGTATGGGATAGAGTTCCCCCACTTTCTTAAGCCGGTCCCGATATGCAGAAGATTCGGGAATAAACGGCAGGTCTTCAATTTTCACCGCGCTCTGGCTGAGTTGTTTTTGCCAAGGCTCCATGTTTTTTCCTTACTTTATGGGAAATTAAGAATTGACCGGATAGGTCTTTTTCAGATAGTCGATGATCTCATATTCATCGTCAAGAATGGTATCTCCATCCACCAAAACCGGGACGGTAGTTTGCCCCGATATTTCGTAAACTTCCTTGCGTTGTTGATGGGGCCACGGCACATCAACTTTTTCATATTCCAGACTCATTTGGGTTAGAACATCTCTAACCATTGAGCAGTAACCGCATCCATCTATGTTATAGAGCTTCATCGCTTAAAAATCACCTTGAATCTTTTATGGCGCAGGGCATCATCACCGCGTCTGCCATTCCGTGAATTTTCTTTTTATCCTGTGGACAAAGTGTAGCCAGAATGCCCGCCAGATGGGTAGTGTCTTCCACCACAAAATAATAAGGTGTCAGTCGCACCCGGCTCTGCATTGTTTCCATTTTGCCCGAGTTTGGGTCCAGATAGGAAACCGGTACCCGTTTTCCCTTGTAAAACTTCTGTAAAATCGAAGTTTGGTCGGGGAATCCTTGCAAACCTTTCGTCAGAGTTTCCTGCCATACCTCCCCGGAAACATCGTGCCCTACCACCACCCCCCGGCTTCCCCATGATTCCGGCGAGAAACCTGAAGGCTTGATCACCATTTCCCGTTCCTTTTGAGTCAAACCCATCAATTCTTGCCAATCCTGAACCGGAGAGCCTTTCAACTCCAATCCCGGGATCACCCCATAAGGAGGTATGGAACGGGAATCCAGTATCCAAGTTTCAGGAATTAGATGAGATAAGGTGTTAAAAGTTTCAGAACCCAAGGCTTTTTCCCAATCCGGTTTCAAGGAAGGATGATGGAACAATGCAAAACTGAGTTTTTCTTCCAAACAGGTTTTATAAGGAGGGGTGGTTATGACCTGTCCTTTTTTTGCCGCATACATCAGCAACTCGGATTTTGGGATATTTTTGAGGTCAAATAACTCGAAAAAACGATACAGGACATCGACCCGAAGCCATTTTCCCGCATCCTGGATGAACAAGCCCTCTTCACGGAACTGAACCTCTTTGGGGTGAACCGTGTAGACCGGCAAACCCTTTTTATTTAACAGGGTTGCAAGCCATTCCATCTCACTACGATAGTCTTGAGCCTCATCCGAAACGACAATGGCGACACAGGGTTTTTCCTCTTTGGCGAGAGAGGCAGCCATTTTGTAAAACAGGGTCGGGATCCCGCCCTCGTTGCCGCCAACAATCTGCCATGAAGGGTCCTTATAAAGGGACATGAGCTCAGCTGTCAGGCCGAATCCTCCGGGAACCGAGTCCAGTTCGGTCACAGCAAATCCACCTTCCGTTACAATCACATCGGGTCGAAGGAGTGACGGCAGGGTTCGGCGAAACCGCTTCATTCTGCCAAAATCGACCAACTCCTGAGGTTTCCCCGCATCGAGATATTGAGCGAACCACTTGGTTCCTTTCACACTTTCCAAGTAAAGTTTGTTCCAGGCGTTGTAGAACTTGAGGAGATGGGGGCCAAGCTGATGGAAAAACTCTACGTCTTCTGGGGAGAGAAAAAACGGTTCCGGCGAAATCCGCCAGCTGTTTCCCAAGTCAGAAGAACTTTTCGTACCCGTACCTGCAAACAAACCGGAACGGGTCAGCGAAGCCTGGATTTCAACACAAATATTTTCAGGTTGGGCAATCATTTGTTACCAGAATAAAAACAATTAATCTTATAGAGAACTAGCAACGGCTCATTAAGCCGAGACAACTCCTTGCTTACCAGCCCTTAGCAGGGGGAGGCAACTGGCAAGAACTCATTCAGCCACCAAAGCTCTTTGCTCGCCAGATTAAGCTATTGCGAGTTGTACCCCTACGGGGCATAAAGGCTAATGAAGAATATCACGGCCCCACGCCTAGTGGTTGCTATCTGCCCCCGGGGGCTCGCCGGTTGCTGGATTAGATGTTACAATGTTCACATTATAATGCAATCACTTAGATGAGGAACAAATGGAAAAAGGTTCACAACAGGAAGGAATCATTCCCCTATTTCCCTTGCCCTCAACAGTGTTTTATCCCGGCACCCCCTTGCCTCTGCATATTTTTGAACCCCGGTACCGGCAAATGACTTTCGATGCACTGGAAGGCGAGCGCAAAATAGGCATGGTTTTGCTGAAGCCGGATTGGGAAGCCTCCTATTTTGGCCGGCCCAAAATATTTTCCATAGGTTGCGTGGGAAGCATTGAAAAAGAAATCCGCCATCCCGATGGAAAATATAATTTTACCCTGGTTGGACTTCGTCGATTTCGCATCTTAAAGGAAGTGGATGGAAAACCCTATCGCCGTGCGGAAGTTGATTTGCTGGAAGAACAGAATGAACAGGGAATTGGTGAAGAACCTAATGTCACCCGTGACGGTTTGGTTGAGAGGTACAGGGAGTTCATCAGCCTGATTCCCGAGAATAGCTCGTTAAAACAGGAACCGGACTGGAACCTGGGTGACCAACTCAGCCAGTTTGTGGACCGGTTCGCCTACCGCCTGGATCTTTCCCTCGAACAAAAACAAACCTTTCTCGAGGAACAGGATGTGATTCACCGCGCTGAATTTCTCCACTCCTTTCTGAAAATGAAAATTGACCTCGTCCACCTTTCCAAAATCCGTAATATCACCCCCGACTCCGCCCGCTGGAACTAACCGGCCCGCGGCCGGGGGCAACGTGGCGGTGACGCGTACGCGACCGCCGAAGGCGTGGAGCACTTTGTCTCTCTCGCTAGAGAGTGGCGAGCAAAGAATTGTCTCGGCTTGAAGAGTTCTTGCCATCTGCCTCCCTGCTAAGGGGCGGGAATGATTAAACTCAAGCAGGTAACGCCGCCATCGGCTTTTTCGAATTCGCTCATTTCCAGTTCGAGAGTCTCTAATCCATGGGCACGAATTTGTTCGCTGACATTTGGGAATCCGGCGGGCATCAGAACACTGTTCCCCAATGCCAGGCAATTGGCTGAATAAGATTCGCTTCCGGTTACTTCAATCCAGTCAAAATGTTGCAAGTTTGAAGAATCCACCCGGGAAGGATCTATTATTAAAAGATTGTTGCCAAGATAAGTTGCGGCGCTTTTGAGGTGCAATCCTTTTGTCACAGCTACAGGAATTACTTTTTTAGATGTGAGTTTAGCAAGAGCTGTTATGGCCTGCAGATTGGTGCGATTTGAAAGGCCCACAAAAATCGCATCGGGAGTCTGCATCACATCCCCGCCATCGAGAGTAGCGTAGGAATCCAATTTCATGCAATCCCCGTGTGTTTTCAGCACACTGGCAATGGATTGGACTTCCTCTTGTCGCGAGGGTTCTTTCATTGGGCAAAGCAGGATTTTATCGTGCAGAATAACAGCGGTATCTTCCACAAACGTGGCATCAGGTAAATGGTCTTGAGGAGGCAGGTGCTTCACCTTGCCCCCGATCTCTTGCAAAGCTTTGACATAACCTTCGTGTTGCAGCAGAGCGCTAGCAAGGTCGATATTATTTTTTTGTGGATGCTCCGATAAAGCCTGAGAAAAATTTAATCCGGGTTTTCTCACCAACGCTGTGAATACGTGCATGAGGGGTTCCCTTCAGCGACTTAATCGCAGGTGGGTGTGTTCATAAGCCGGGAGAAATAAAGCATGGGAAAAAGCTTTTTTGCTTTCCTGAAGATTTTCATAGTGGCTTTGCTGGGTTTTAGTCCAGTCGCGATTTTATCCGGCCGGGCGATATAAGTCAGCCCATTTACCAAGATGAAATCATGGCGGTTGAAGCGCATGACTTTACGTTGGTATTCGTCGGGGTGGCCAAATAGTTCATCCAGTTTAGGAAGAAACTTTTCATCCATTACATAAAGTTCTCCATGCATCATCCCGGAATTGTCTGGGGTTGGCTCGATATTCACCAGCCCCAGTTTTTCTAATCCCCCGTTATCAATAGGAATTTTGTTGAAAACCCGTCGCCAGGCCGAGAGAGTCACCGAAGATTTGGATATATATTCCAGGCCCTTCTCTTTAAAATAATCTTCGTTGATCAATTCTCCATACGCGAAAAAATTAACGACATCAGCCATTATTAAATCTCCTGTTCCAAGTCATTTAACTTAGGGGCTTTATTTGATTTTTCCCCAAAAGTACCTGGCAAAGAACTTGCCGGGTATAGGGGAGTATGATAATATCAAAAAATTCATTCCTATGTGATCGTCATTTTCATTTTGATGGAAGAAAGTTTTTAGTACCAGGCGATTCTTGCAAATGAATTAAAATGTTTTAAAATTTTTCCAAAGAATCCGATTCAAGAGAGTCATTTTTTTTAATTTAAGGAGTTGTAAATGTCAGCCAAAGTAATCACGATTTCCGATGCGGAATTTGAGCAAACGGTTCTAAAGTCTGACAAACCGGTTATGCTGGATTTCTGGGCTGAATGGTGCCAGCCGTGCAAAATGCTTTCGCCCACCGTTGAAGAGCTTGCCGGTGATTTTGAGGATAAAATCCTGGTTGGAAAGTTAAATGTGGACGATAACCCCAGTACTGCAACCACTTATGGCATCCGCGGTATCCCCACTCTCCTTTTCATCAAGGGAGGGCAAGTAGTTCAGCAGATTGTGGGGGTAAAATCGAAAGCGGAAATTAAAAAGATCATCGAGGAAAACCTGTTGGCGTAAAGCGCACGGTTTTCAATATGGGCTTGAACTGAAATAACAAAACCCCTTTTACCGTTCGGGAAGAGGGGTTTTTGCTATTTAGCACTGCGCCGACGAGCCCCCTTTGACAGGGGGGAATTGATCGTCCCCCTGCGTTATATTCTTTATTAGCCTTTACCCGTTCCGAGCATGAATGCAATGGTTGAATATCACGCATGCCCCGAAGGGGTGATGGGATTGAGGGGGTTGCTTTCATGCCCTCAGGATACCTCTTAAATAGAGGTGTAAACCGGATGTAGCCCCAGTTTTTCAATCATTTCTATATCTCTTTTCGGGTCCTGGCCCTTGGTCGTAAGATAGTTGCCCCCCAGAATGCCGTTGGCGCCGGCAGAGAAAAGTTGCTCCTGCTGGTCGGCCAACACCTCTTCCCGTCCTCCACAGACGAACAGGTCGATATCCGGTAAAACCAGGCGTAAAAGGGCGATGGTTCTAAGGGCTTCATAATGCGGCATGGGTTCCAGATGGTCCAGCCCGGTTCCTTCAATCGGTTTGAGAAAATTAATGGGAAACGATTGAGTGCCCAACTCGCGAATGGAAAAAGCCAGTTCCGCCCTTTGGGCAAACGATTCCCCCATCCCGAAGATACCGCCTACGCAGACCTTTAATCCCGCTTCCTTGGCGTTTTGCACGGCATTTACTTCATCCTCGTAGGTATGAGTGGAAACGATTTTATCAAAATGGCTTTTTGCGGTTTCTAGATTATGGTGGCACCGATCCAGTCCGGCTTCTTTCAGTTCCTTCAAATGTTCCAATGGCATCAGGCCGAGGGAGCAACAGGTTTCAAGCTGGGTTTCAGCTTTGATGCGTTTGATGGCCTCAATCACCCGGTCCAGTTCCTTCCGGTCATCGAGATAAGTTCCGGAGGCAACGATAGAGAATTCATTGGCTCCAAAAGCTTCTGCCTCTTTTGCGGCAGCAACAATTTCCTCCACATCCATCAACTCATATTCTGGTGAATCGGTCTGGAACGAGCTGGATTGGGCGCAGAAGGAGCAGTCCTCCACGCATCGGCCGGATTTTGCGTTGACGATGGAGCAGATTTTAACGTCTTTTCCTTTAAACCGGTCACGGATGCGGTCGGTCCCGATAAAGAGATAGTCCAGTTCTTCACGGGTCAGGGATTCCAGTTGCAGAGCTTGTTCATAAGATATCGACTCGCCTTTTAAGGCAGTATCGACCATATTATCTATCAATTCAGTTCGCATGGAATTTTCGTTCTCCAAGGGTTTAAAGGAATGCCTTATCATAGTGTTTCTTCATTCATAACTCAATAATTTCACCAATTCTTCCACAGAATGGACGGGCGCCAGGCAGGTTCCCTGCCGGCAGACATAAGCGGTGGCTTTTCCATTTACCAGCTTCCGATCTTTTAACAGGGGGATTAAATTCCCGACATTTTTAATTTCATCCTCATAGGCGAAGGCGAAAACCGCGTTCGGATAAAACCCTTTGCGCAGGGCATTCAGCAGTTCCTGGGTTGCCGGGTCGTTTTTCTTTCCCACCACGGCGACCTCTTTGAGTCCTCCGAGATACAAATGCAGTGCTTGGAGCATGAATGCCGAGTTGAGGCCATATTCCATCAGTTCTTCATTAAAGTCTAAAAATATTTTTTCCGCTTTGAGGGCCAGGGCGGGTTCGGCCAGATAGGCGGAAAGCCGTAGAAAGGCTAGGGCGGCGTTGCTATTTCCGGAAGGCTCTACTCCGTCGTAGCCACTGATCTGCCGCACCAGCAATTCTTCCCCATCGCTGGCGGTTTCGTGAAATGTCCCGTTCGCACTCTGGAATTTATCCTCCACCCGTTGCATCAATTCGCGAGCCGTTTGAATATAATGAGGTTCATACGTGGCTTCATACAAGTCCATGCAGGCGGTGGCGGTAGCGGTATAATCATACAGGTAACCGTCATAGCGGGCTTCTCCATCCCGATAACGCCGCAGGATTTTTCCTTCGGATGTTCGTAACTGGGAAAGAAGGAATTCCATCGCGCGGACTGATTTTTGTATCCGGTCGGTATCGTCCAGCACCCTTCCTGTTTTAGCCATGGCACTGATCATCAGGGAATTCCAGGAGGTGAGTATCTTGTCGTCCAGGGGCGAATGCGCCGACTACGGACCTCGAGGAGTTTGTCACGGGCTATTTTCAGTTCGGCCTTGAAATCGGCTTCCTGCATGCCCACTTCTTTGGCGACGGTTTCCGGCCCTCGGGTAATGTTAAATATATTTTTCCCCTCAAAATTTCCTTCCCGGGTAATGTTGTAATAGGGAATCGCTACACTCGCTGTTTTTCTTCCCAGAACCTGCTCGACTTCCTCCTGGGTCCACACATAGAACTTGCCCTCAACCCCTTCGCTGTCCGCATCTTCGGCGCTGAAGAAAGCGCCTTCTTCAGAAGTCATGTCTCGGTCGATATATTGCAGAAGATCGTTAGCAAAATCAGCAAACTCTTCCTTGCCGGTGACCTGATAGGTTTCGATCAGGGCAGTGGTGAACAGGGCATTGTCATATAGCATTTTCTCGAAATGCGGCACCAGCCATTTGTAATCTGTGCTGTAACGGGAAAGGCCTCCTCCGATCTGGTCATAAATTCCTCCGAACTTCATGGCCTTGAGTGTGTTTTCCGTCATCGTCAGGCTGTTCGAGTGGCCGGTGCGGTGGTAATGCCTGAGCAGGAGAGATAGACCCATAGAAGGCGGAAACTTGTTTTGCTGTTGAAACTGAAAACCATGGTTGAGCCCGTCGTAATGCCTTTCAAAAAGCTCGACGGCTTTATCTTCCCCTTCGAAGCCCAAGTCATCCGGTTGGGCGGAACTTTGTTCGCGCAGGGAGGTTTGCCGAATATAGGTCATCACGTTTTTGGTCTGCTTGTCAATTTTGTCCTGCTCGTTCTTCCAGGTATTGGTCAGAAATTGAAGAACGTCCAGGAAAGAAGGCAGATTAAACCGGCGTTCGGGCGGGAAATAAGTGCCCCCATAAAAAGGAATTCCACCTGGGGTCAGAAACACATTAAGCGGCCATCCACCCTGCTGCCCCAAAGCCTGAACGGCCTGCATGTAAATGCTATCGACATCGGGTCTTTCCTCGCGGTCTACTTTGATGGTTACATAGTTTTCATTGAGCACTGCCGCCAGAACAGGGTCTTCAAACGATTCGCGTTCCATCACATGACACCAGTGGCAGGTGGCGTAGCCGATGCTTACCAGAAGCGGCAGGTTTTTCTCTTTGGCGATTTTAAAAGGTTCATCGCCCCACGCGTGCCAGTTCACCGGATTATGCGCGTGTTGCAGAAGGTAGGGACTTTTCTCGTTGATAAGCGAATTTGTGTAAGCGTGTTCAACCATTTTTTTGGGAAATTTTCTTTTCTAAAGATTTGCAAAGCGCTGAAAAAAATCTGGAAACGATTTTTCCACGCATGTTGGATTCTTGATGCGGACCCCTGGGATTTTTAATCCGGCCACCGCAAAACTCATAGCCATGCGGTGGTCGTTGTAAGTTTCTATTTCAGCTCCTTTATAATCCCCCGGTCGAATGATGAGGAAGTCTTCCCCAGTTTCGACCTTCGCGCCCAGACGAGATAATTCATTAGCCAGGGCGGAAATGCGGTCAGTTTCCTTGATCCTCAGGTTGCTGATTCCCTGGATCACGGTTTCCCCTTTGGCGAAAAGGGCTATCACAGCTAAAGTCTGAACCGCGTCCGGCATATTATTCATATTGATGGTGATTCCCCTCAAAGGGTTTCCTTTAAAATGCAGTGAGTGGGATCTTTTTTCTAGCCGACAACCCATTTTTTCCAGAACGGAGGTAAATTGTGCGTCTCCTTGGACGCTGTGGGGATTGATATCCGTGAGGGTCATCTCCCCACCGGTCACCGCCGCCGCCGCCAAAAAATAAGAGGCGCTCGACCAGTCACTTTCCACCCGGTAGGTTTGGGCTTTATAGCGATCTCCTGCTTTGACTTTGAAACGCTGGTAACCCTCATTATCAACATGGACCCCGAATGTCTTCATGATGTCGAGCGTAATGTCGGCATAAGATTTTGAGGTGAGATCGCCTTGAATAAGAATGTTGGTGTCGTTCTTGAAATAAGGAGCCGAAAGCAAAATGGAAGTGAGGTACTGACTACTTTTTTTCCCTGCCAGTGTTATGTCTCCTCCCGGCACATTCCCGCCTTCAACATCTATCGGTGGGCAACCGTTATTATAGACAGAAATTGCTTTGACACCCATTTGCCCAAGGCAGGATTGAAGGTCTGTCAGCGGTCTCTCACGCATCCGCGCATCACCGTCCAGCCGGATTTTTCCAGGTACCAGCGCCGAAAAGGTGGTCAAAAACCGCATTGCCGTTCCGGCATTGCCGATAAAAATATCTTGTTCCGGCGTGGACAGTTCCCCGCCTCTGCCGGAAACGATGAAAGCTTCTTTTTCCTCCTGAACCGAGACGCCGAAGGCTTTCAAGGCAAGGATCATATACTTCGTGTCATCGCTGACCAGAGGTTTTTCTAACCGGCATTCACCATCGGCGAGTCCCGCAATCAATAGGGCTCGGTTGGTATAACTCTTGGAACCAGGAAGGCTAACGGTTGCTTGAAGATTTTGTACAGGCTTAATTTCTATCAAAGTCTGGAAAACTTGAGGGTTAAAATAAAGAAAATATACCACACAAGGCTACGCCTTGAGGAAAGGAGCAATAATTTTATTTGCTAGCAAACGTACTCTTGGCTTGGGGAGCCATTGCCAGTCGTCCGCGGCGACTCGCCGCCCGGTTGTTTCGTTTATGGGATTCTGATATGATCGGGGCCTCTTGAGGCTTTGCAGGGAGGCTCTGTTATGTCTATGTATTTAAAAGCCCTTTGGTGGTAAGGAGGGGGTATGGCCAAGGATGGAAAAGAAACTTTATGGTACCGGTTGTGGGATCACCGGTCACCGAAAGAAAAACGGCGTCTGCGATCGTTTATTCCTTACTTCCTTTACGGGCTATTGGTTTTTTACGGCATCATTTATTTATCCATTCTCAACACCGTTAACCGCGAAAGAGTAGGAACCACGGTCAAATCCTGGTGGTCGGGAGATAGCGATGAAATCATTGAAGCCAGGCAAGGGGAAGAACGGGAAATTAAAGAAAGTTTTGCAGCCCTGCGCAAACGTGTCTCCGGCGGCCACTAGCGCCTAGGCGTGGGGCCAGTACTGCATTGCCCATAAAGCGGGTTGAACACTCAAGCGCACGTGATATTCTTCCTAAGCTCTCGTGCCCCGAATGGGGTATTGGGGTGGTTTACATCTATCAGTTTTGAAGAAGGGTTGATCTTCCATGAAACGTTTAGTATTTATTTCAAACTGGTTTTACCTTTTTTCTCTCTGTCTATGGACCGGAGGGATGTTCCTGCTGGGTATTCTGGTGGAAATCATGGTGCGGATTAACCTGAAGGACCAGCCACAGGTGGCCAGCTCAATCATGAACAAGATCATGGATGTTTTCAATGTCCATATCATTTATACCTGCATAACATTTATGGTATTGGCCGAGGTGATCAAGTTTCTGGTGGCCAAATACAGCTCTGCCGGTTATGAACCGCAATTGGTCACAAAACGTAAATACACCCGGGAGGTGTGCCTGGCTGTCATGATAGTTCTGGCATTGTATATTGGTAATGTTCTCAGGCCGGAGATGCATGCCATGGACAAGCTCAAAAAAGCCAATCCTGCAGATCAGAAACTGCAAATCCAGTTTGATCGTTATCATTCTCGCTTGACCTGGATCTATACGGTGAATATGTTCCTGGGCTTGACGTTGTTCTACATTAATGGCAAAGAAATGGCCCGTTTCACCACTAGGCCTGGCCAAGCGGCCGGAGGCAGTGAGCGGTAACTTTGAGTCGTTCATACCCATTGAACTCGAAAGAATATTTTTCAGTTTTCCCGCAGAAATTTTCTGTGTTCCTTAAACGGACTCTAACAGGTGCCGTTTTTTTTCTTTTTTTCGGAGTGTGGATTTCTTCTTCCCTGGCTAACGATGCCGGTGAAAAGCACGATGAACCTGGGGAACCTAAACTCTCCATTGTTCGGCCCAACCCCAATGACGTTTCTGACATGGCTTTCATTCGAGGAGGCAAGTTTGTCCGGGGTTCAACTTTTGAAGAAAACCAGACGGCTTTTAAAATGTGCCGCAAGAATGATAGGTCCTGCAAACTCTGGTGGTTCTCCGATGAGTACCCGCTGAAACTTGTTATGCTGCAAACTTATTTGATAGATATCTACGAAGTGACCAATGAAAAATATCTACAGTTTGTGGAAGCGACCGGACATCCTCCCGCTCTGGATGATTCCTGCACCACCGATGCGTGTCGGGAAGGAAACTTGTGGAAGGAGAGTTCTTTTCCATCGAAGATCCGCAGACAACCTGTTACACAGGTAAGCTGGTATGATGCACAGGTCTACTGCAAATGGAGGGGCAAGCGCTTGCCTACAGAAGCGGAATGGGAAAAAGCCGCCCGAGGCCCCAGTGGTAGCATATACCCATGGGGAAACGCTTTTCCCAAAGGCAGGGCTACGTTCAAACGAAAATGGCAGGGACTCCACACCATGACCAATGTTGGCAGTTATCCCAACGGAGTCTCGGTTTATGGGGTACACGATATGGCGGGCAATGTTTGGGAATGGGTGAGTGACTGGTATAGCCGTACTTATTACAACAGAGGAACCAAAAACAATCCCAAGGGCCTGTCTAAAGGAGAGTTCAAATCCCTTCGCGGGGGCTCCTGGGTCAATTTTGCCGGTACCCTGAGAAGTGCCTTTCGCAGGTGGAGTCGGCCCGATGTCAGGTTCAACGATACCGGTTTTCGTTGTGCCAAGTCAGTACCCCTTGAGTAAGAAAACAATTAAGGGCATTTCTGAAAATTGTTTTTGGCCACCGGCGAGACGCCGGGGGGAGATAGCAATAACTTTTTACTGCTGGCAACGATACTCTTGGCTTGATGGGCTCTTGCTAGTTGGCCCCACGCCTAGTGGTTGCCTTAGAGAAAATTACCGAATAAATAGAGATCTCTTGAAATTCCATGACTGACAAACCAAAACGATCTGATGAGTTGACCGAGCGGGAACGGGAGCTGTTAAAACCCTATGTCTCGGATGTGAATGCCAATGTGTTTGTGCTGGTTAACCTGAACCCGGAAGTGATCGGCGGGGCTCTGGCCCGTTACAGCCGGGCACCAACCGGATTCAAGGAAACGGTGGTGCGTGAGTTTTTGAATCCGGATGGCAGTCCCAATGATGTCAAAGGCTCCCAGATGATCGACCGGGTGGTCAACAAGTTCGGCGATGAATCGGTGGCCGAGTTGGCTGTCGCTCCTCTATGCATAGAAGAAATCTCCAACCTGATGACCAAAGTAATTGAAGATTGCAGGATCGGAGGCTCGCCCATCGAAGAGTCGACCCGCTATGTTCTTTACGATGCCAAAAAGAACGGTCGCTGGCGTTATGTGTGCCCGGATGATATCAAAGAGTCCGGGCTCGGTAATGCTTTTGTAGCAAATATGGATTTTCTTTTTGAAACGTATGCCGCAATGGTGGAACCCATGCAGGCGTTGTTCCGCAAGCGTCTCACTCAGGATACGTTTGAGATTGAAGTGGAGCGGGATGGGAAGATTCAAAAAGCGGGATTAAAATCCCTGGAAGGCGAGAACGAAATCAAAGCCCATCGTATTGCTTACAATTTCACCATCCGCAGTGCGGCCTGCGATGTGATCCGCTGTATCCTGCCTGCCTGCACCCAGGCCAATGTCGGACTGGTGGGCAACGGGCGGTATTACTCCGGCTTGATCACCAAACTGTTGTCCCATAATTTTACAGAAGCGCATGGGCTTGCCGAGGCGATTCGAAAAGCTCTTAATACCCAGATTCCCACATTTATCAAGCGGGCGGGGCGAAATTCTTATAAGGTGGAAAATCACGGCAATATGAGGCAACTGTGTCGGGAACTTTTTGCATCGGTCCAGATCGAAACATCAGCGGAAGTGGAATTGCTGGAGGATAGCCCCAAAGACCAGCGGGTCAACCTGCTGTCCAATATGATTTTCCCTTATGTCCGGTATTCCTCCCGCCAGATCCGTAAAATCGTCAAGGCCTTACCCGAAGAACGCAAAAACCTAATTTTTGAGACTTATATTGGATCGCGACGAAGTAAGCGCGACCGTGCCGGCAGGGCTTTGGAATATGGCTATCCCATCCAATTTGATATTCTTGCCGGATTCGCCGAATACCGCGACCTGCAACGCCACCGCATGCTCACCCAGCAAAGGCAGGACTTAGGGATTGAACTGGGTTATTCAGTACCGGAGGAAATTGATGAAATCGGTATGGGCCAAAAGGTGCAGGAGTGTTTTGAGCGTACCGAGTCTCTGCACCGCGACCTGAAACGGGCTGGTATGGAGCAGGAGGCTCAATATGCCACCTTGTTCAATCACTTTATCCGCTGGAACGTGGGCATGAACCTCAGGGAATTGGGGCATCTTGTTGAACTACGCACCCAGAAAGCCGGTCATCCCAAATACCGGCGCACGGCGCAAATGATGGCCCGCCTCTATCTCAAACGCCATCCGGAGATGGAACCGTGTAGACTACAACGACTACGATGGCGGCATCACCCGTGCGGATCAAGAAGCCCGCACGGCCCGCAAAAGCCTCGCCTCCAACCTCTTCGATGACCAGGACCACTAGGCGTGGGGCCAGCATTGCATTGCCCGTCAAGCAGGCCAAGTCCTCAAGCGCACGTGATATTCTTCCTAAGCTCTCGTGCCCCGGAGGGGTAATACTTTAAAACTCCCCCTGCTAAGGGGTTAGAAAAATTTTAGATTTTGTGGTAGGCTTATGCGCTTTTATATTCCCCCAACCCATTCTTTACTGAGAGAGAAAAAGTGATGAAGATTGGTATTCCCAAAGAAGTTCATGCTGGCGAAAAACGGGTGGCTACCACCCCGGATGTCGCGAAACAACTCATCAAACTGGGTTTTGAAATCGTGATTGAGGCAGGTGCGGGATCTGCCGCCCATTATTCAGATGCTTCTTACGTTGAAGCGGGCGTAACGGTGGTCAAAAATGCCCAGGAGATCTGGACAGAAAGTGACATTATTTTAAAAGTCCGAGGCCCGGAACTGAATCCGGAGCTGAACACCGAAGAGGTGGACTTACTTAAAGAAAATCAAATTTATATTTCATTTCTTTGGCCGGCGCAAAATCCTGATCTACTTAAAAAATTAGCAGATAAAAAAGTCACCGCTATGGCAATGGACATGATACCGCGAATATCGCGCGCTCAGAAAATGGATGCACTCAGTTCCATGGCAAATTTAGCGGGTTACCGGGCAGTGATTGAGGCCGCCCAGCATTTTGGCAGGTTTTTTACCGGGCAGATCACCGCGGCAGGCAAAGTTCCGCCTGCTAAAGTCATGGTGATCGGTGCGGGGGTTGCGGGTCTTGCCGCCATCGGTGCTGCAAAAAGTATGGGTGCCATTGTGCGGGCTTTCGATACCCGACCGGAAGTGAGAGAACAGATCGAGAGCATGGATGCGGAATTCCTGGAACTTGATTTTGAGGAAGATGCTTCGGGCACGGGTGGATACGCGAAGGTGATGAGTAAGGAATTTATCGAGGCGGAAATGGCCCTCTTCGCTGAACAGGCGAAGGAGGTGGATATCATCATCACCACAGCGCTGATTCCCGGAAAACCGGCACCTGAATTGATTTTAGAAGATATGGTCGCTTCTATGAAAGACGGAAGCGTGATTGTAGATCTTGCCGCCGAACAGGGCGGTAACTGCAAGCTGTCTGAAGCGGGAAAAGTAGTCAAGGCGCATGGAGTTTCCATTATCGGCTACACCGACTTGCCCAGCCGGATGGCCGCGCAGGCCAGTCAGTTGTATGGAACAAATTTACGCCATCTTTTAACGGATATGTGTCCGAACAAGGATGGCAATGTTGTGGTCGATTTTGAAGACGAAGTGGTTCGCGGAGCTACGGCTGTTAAGAATGGTGAGATCACCTTTCCACCGCCGGCACCAAAACTTTCGGCGGCGCCTGCAAAACCAGCGGAGCCCGCACCCCCACCCGTGGAGCCTAAGGAAGAAAAACCTTCATGGGTGGGACCGGCCCTCACCTTCGGGATCGGGGCTCTGGCTTTGTTGGGGCTGGGTGCAGTTGCGCCCGCGTCCTTCATGGCCCACTTTACGGTATTTGTCCTGGCCTGCTTTGTCGGCTATATGGTGATCTGGAATGTGACGGCGGCCTTGCATACCCCGCTGATGAGCGTGACAAACGCCATAAGCAGTATCATTGTCCTGGGTGCCATTTTACAGATAAGTTCAGAGGAAAAGGTGATCATGATGGTGGCGGTTTTTGCTGTACTGATAACATCAATTAATATTGTAGGCGGATTCGCGGTAACGCGCCGCATGCTTGAAATGTTTCGTAAATAGGAGGCGATGGTCACCGCCTCTTATATAGGGGCAACCGTTCTTTTTATTCTGGCGTTAGGCGGATTGAGTAGCCCGGAAACCGCAAGGCGGGGCAACCTGTATGCCATGATAGGCATGGCCATTGCTCTCGTAGCAACCATCGCGGGGGTTACGGGCAATGTGGGATTTTTGATGGTTGCGTTGCTGGTCGGGGGCAGTATTGGCCTGGTTCTGGCGCGCCGTGTGCAAATGACCCAAATGCCCGAGCTGGTTGCTATTCTGCACAGTCTCGTTGGGTTGGCCGCTGTGCTGGTCGGATTTGCCAATTTTATGGATCCGGCACGGTTGGAACATTACAGCGGTATTGAATTGACGATTCACGATGTGGAGACCTATTTGGGAATCCTCATTGGTGCCGTCACCTTGTCCGGTTCCGTAATAGCCTTTGGAAAACTCAGCGCAAGAATCACCGGGAAAGCCATGTTATTGCCCGCCCGGCATTGGCTCAACCTGGGCTTGCTGATTGGCTCAATATGGTTATGTAAAATGTTTGTCGAGCAATCGGCCGCAGGGGATGGAATGATGCCCCTGTTGATCATGACGGGAATTGCTTTACTGTTCGGGATTCATATGGTCATGGCCATCGGCGGGGCCGATATGCCTGTTGTAATATCCATGCTCAACAGCTATTCGGGCTGGGCTGCTGCGGCTACCGGTTTTATGCTCAATAACGATTTGCTCATTGTTACCGGCGCACTGGTCGGCAGTAGTGGTGCTATCCTAAGTTACATCATGTGCCGGGCGATGAACCGTAAGTTTCTGTCGGTTATTGCGGGAGGCTTTGGCACAACATCAAGTAGCGGTTCCTCATCGGCAGAAGAAGGCGAGCAGGGCGAGGTGGTTGCGCTGGAAGCCCCCGAGGTCGCCAGCCTGTTGGCCGAGGCGAAAGAAATTATGATCATTCCGGGTTATGGCATGGCTGTAGCCCAGGCCCAGCATATTGTATGCGAGATCACCAAAACGCTTCGGGCCAAAAAAGTGAATGTTCGATTTGGTATTCATCCTGTTGCCGGGCGTATGCCGGGGCATATGAATGTTTTGCTTGCGGAAGCCAAGGTTCCCTACGACATCGTCTATGAGATGGATGAAATCAATGATGATTTTCCGAATGTTGATGTTGCGGTTGTCATTGGAGCCAACGACATCGTCAACCCCTCCGCTCTGACGGACCCGAACAGTCCGATTGCTGGAATGCCGGTTTTGGAATGCTGGAATGCCAATACCACCATTGTGCTGAAACGAAGTATGGCTACGGGTTATGCGGGAGTACAAAATCCATTGTTCTTCAAAGAAAATACCCGCATGCTGTTCGGCGATGCCCGGTCCACTCTGGATGAGGTTTTCAAACACCTTTAATGATTGACGGTTTTTCCGCTCCCCCTGTTGGTTTCTTAAACCGGCGGGGTGGTTTTTTATTAAGGGATGGTGAATGCCAGGTTGCCTTTTGAGGATGGCACGAGAATAAGGTTGCGGGCATAGTCAAAAGAAATATTCGCCGGAGTCAGAATATTTTTCCGCACGACTTCTATCCGGGAAAAGTTGTGGATCTTGTAGATTTTCCCTTCTGTACGATCAGAGACCAGCAGGTTGCCTTCCCGGTCCCAGTCTATTCCATCCAGGTTTTTAAACCTCTTTTGGATGACGGGCGCGATCTTTCCATCCAGCCTAATGCCCCAAATCCCTCCTGTTGCTCGAGCCACACAAATCAAACGCTTGCGTGCGGAATCATAAACCATCCCACTGGGATTGCCCAGACGGTTGTCTTTGCTGAAAACGGAAATTTTGTGGGCGCTTCCTGTTTCAACCTTATAAATGGCGTTAGCCAGAACATCGGAAATAAAAAGGTTGCCCTCCCCATCGAATGCCAAACCCTTTAACCGCTTTGCGCCCATTCCGGTAAAATCAATATGGCCCAGGGGCTTCCCGTTATTTTTGTCAAACCAGCGCAATGAGTCGATGTCCGTTACATAAAGGATGTTGCCTTTGAGTGCCAGCCCGTCTGGAGCATGCAGGGTCACTTGTGGGTCTCCTCCACGGATAAAAAACAGGGGTTTCCCAGACGGGTCGAGTTTTACAATAAAGCCATTGTTGTCCCGGCTCACTGGATTGCCGTTGATATTGGAGATGAAATAATTTCCTATAGCAGGGTCAACGATAAAACTTTCAGGAGTTTTTAATCCGCCTACTCGAAACGCCTCGGCAAAATGGGGGATAAATAAAAAGACGGTGAGTAAATTTGCTATTATGAGTCTCATAAGGGGGTCTCTGTTAATTTGGTAATTTTCTCTAAGGCAATTCGCAGGTCCTTATTTTATAAGGGCCGCTCATAGCCAAAAGCAATTTTTAGAGATACCAATAATACCAACTTTAGCATAAGCGAATTTTTAACGTATCAACCAAAGCTCCTATGACCGAATCGCAAAGCAAAAGTACCATTTATCTGGGTATGGGGTTGATGGGCACTACCGGCCTGGCTATGGGCTGGGTGGTGCACAGTCCGCTTTTAATGGCCATTGCGGGGGTTTTAGGTTTGGTGATAGGTGGGTTTATCGGCTGGTTGGGCGGCCGACGTTTTATGGTCATCATCTGCCTGGGGGTTTTGCTGGGTGCCTTCTTTGGATACCGCACCGGAGACCAGGATATCCTCATCATCGCCGCTGGAAGCGGAGGCGCCATCGCCGGATTCATGGGCGCGCAAATCGAACAATTCTTTCGCTAGGCGCGAGGCCGACTGGCAATAACTTTTGCTGGCGAAAAAAGAGTTATCTCGGTTTAAAAAGTGGTTGCTATATGCTGGCAACTGGGCAAGAATCCTTCAAGCCGCCAAAACTACTTGTTTGCCAGATGAGGCTATAGCTAGTTGCCCCCGCGGTTAGCGGTTGGCCGGGTGGGCCACATCCTGTTGACTCGGCCGAAATCAAACAGGAGGTTTTGATCCCAAAATTTCCCCTGGTCTTTGATGATATTCCGGTATGTCCAAATCTTTTTGCCGCTATGTTCCCATTTGAGGTCTGGTTCGCCGAGAACTTTTAGCACCTTCTCTTTTTTGCGATTCATAAAGGTGGACTCGAATTCAATGACCGTATAGATCTTTCTTTCATCCTGTACCTGTCTATCTTCTTCAGCTGCCCATGCCGTAATAGGGAACAACAGTAGGACGCAAAAAAGAAAACCAGTTACTTTTGATGGGATCACTGGTAAGCGCCTCATAAATATAAGTTGGCGACAAATTTTTCATAACCATTATAAAGAAGGGTGGGGTGGATATTTCCGGTGCCGATCATTTTCTCACGGATCTGAGGCCAGCGCGGGTGTGGAATTCGCGGGTCGACGTTGGCGGTAAAATCGTATTCCAATCCTTGAAGGGTGTTCCAGAATGTTGCGGGGCGGTAGTTGACTAAATCGATCTTCACGATGGACTTGATACTCTTGAACCCGTATTTCCAGGGAACAACCAGGCGGATCGGCGCGCCATGTTGTTTGGGAAGCGGGTGGCCGTAAATCCCGCTGGCTAAAAACGTCAGTTCATTCATTGCTTCCTTAAGGGTTAAGCCTTCTACATAGGGCCAGGGCTCCCAGAACGCCAGTTGTCCTTGGGCGGTGAAGGGGGTGTAAAAAGTTTCAAACCTTACATGGGTGGCTTCCGGTTTTGGTTCGACTTGTTTGAGAAGTTCTTTTAATGGGAACCCAGTCCAGGGAACCGCCATAGCCCAGGCCTCCACACAACGCAGTCTGTATAGGCGTTCTTCAAAGGGCATGGTTTTTAGCAAGTCATCCATGTCGAATGTTTTCGGTTTGTTGACCAGTCCCCCTACATCAAGGGCCCATGGTCGAATCTTGAGTTTTTGCGCGTAATGCACCGGATCGATTTTATCGGCTCCAAATTCATAAAAGTTATTGTAGGTGGAGGCGATTTTTTCTGGGGTCATAGGCCGGTCCAACTCGTAATTCGGATTTCTTTTGGCGGGATAGATGGATTTTCCCAGTTCACTCCACTCCACTTCAGGAAGAACATTTGGCGGAGAAGAAGGACCGCAACCATAAAGAGCTCCCACGGTGGCGGCGGTGGTCAGCGCCGTGCCTTTCAGAAATTCCCGCCTGCGAAGGTACACGGACTCCGGCGTGGCCAGATTTTCCGAAATTCCCCATTCCTTTTTTATATGGATTTGGGCCATATAGTTTCAATCCCACCAGTGGGTTTTATTCCCCGCGGCTCGCACAGGGCCAAGAGAACGTTTGCGCGCCTTACAAAGCCATTGCTCATGCCAGCGGAGGCTCTCCGCCCTTTTTTGTAACCCAGTCATCAATACCCGACAGGTATGCAGGAAGACCCTGCTCGATAGGCAGGGCGAGGATTTCCGGCACTTCATAGCTGTGGTTGATTTTGACCCAGGTTTCCAGCGCATCATAGCGGTCTTTCCGGGTTTTAACGATTAAAAGGAATTCTTCGTCAACATGGATTTTGTCTTCCCAATAATATGTCGACTGAATCCCTGGAATGGCATTGACACAGAACGCCAGCTTGTCCTCGACCAGTCCCCGGCTTATTTTATCGGCTTCCTCTTTTGATCCGGTGGTGATAAATATTACGCAATGCTCACTCATAATAAGACTCCATCAAAGCACAAATTTTAATAGATAAAACCCTAAAAAAAGCAGAATGAAAAATACAATGCTGAAAAGATTGAAATATTTTTCGATTAATATCTTAATGGGCGGTCCGAATTTGTAGATTATAAATCCAACCAGAAAGAATCGGGCCGAACGGCTGATTGCGGATGCCAGGACAAAAGTCGGGAAATTGATTTTGAATGCTCCTGCTGCCAAAGTGAAAATTTTATAAGGCAAAGGTGTAAAGCCCGCAGCGGCAACGGCCCACGCCTGGTGTTCGTCATAGAGAGCGCCTATTTTCTCAAACTTGGCCTGCAAATGGTATAAGTCCACGATACGATTGCCGATCAGATCCATGAACTGGTAGCCGATTAAATAACCAAACATCCCTCCTAAAACGGAAGCCACAGAGCAGAAGAAGGAAAACCTGAGCCAGAGTGCCGGTACGGCTACCGTCATGGCGATTAATAAAATATCCGGAGGGATCGGGAAAAATGACGATTCAACAAACGAAATAAAAAATAACGCCGGAAGTGCATAAGGGGTAGCGGCCCAATGCAGGACCCAATCGTACATGGATCGAATAATTTTCATGGATGCAATATCATAATAAGGTTAATGGAGGTTTGCCAAACCGGGTTTATAGAAGGTTGAAAGGATCTACATCGATGGACAGTTTTAATTTTCCGCTAGAGGAAGATTTGAGTTCATTGAGTTCCTGGCTGTCTGCCAGAATACCTTGCAGAGTCTGCATGTTCTGTCCCCGTAATATCAAATGCCAGCGGAATTTGTTTTGAATCTGATATAAGGCCGCTTTGGACGGGCCTAATATTTCTACACCCTTTTGGCGAATAGTTTGTTGCGCTAGAGCCCGTCCCAGTTTTTCAGCGGTTCTCTTTCCCAGCGATTCATTTGTACTGACAATTTCGACAGCAATAAGCCGGGTGAACGGAGGATAATTGAGTTGTCCTCTCAACTTTAATTCCTTTTCGTTGAAAGCATTCGCATCGTGTTCCCGGACAAACTCAAACATATAGTGGTCGGGATTATTGGTCTGGATAATCACCTTTCCGGGAACTTCTCCCCGTCCCGCCCGTCCCGCGACCTGGGTCAACAACTGGAATGCTCTTTCGCACGATCTGAAATCCGGTATATTCAAGGCTAAATCAGCATGTACTACTCCGACCAGAGTGACGTTTGGAAAATCATGTCCCTTGGTGATCATTTGCGTGCCGATGAGGATGTCGATTTTCCCAGCATTCATATTTCGGTGCATGGTGGCGAATGAGTCTCGGCCCCGGGTGGTGTCCCGGTCAAGCCGGGTTATCTGGGCATCCGGGAACAGTTTTCGCACCTCTTCCTCCAGTTTTTGGGTGCCAAAACCGCTGAAACGAATCACCGCTCCATGGCATTCTACGCAGTGGCCGGGCATCCGCGCGGTGAAATTGCAATAATGGCAGAGCAGGCGGTCTTCCTTGCCGTGAAAGGTGAGGGTGACACTGCAATGGGCACATTCTAATACGTAACCGCAGTCCGGGCAAAAAACAAATCGGGCCGTTCCGCGTCGATTGAGAAACAGGAAAACCTGTTCTTTGCGGGAAAGCCTATCGCGAATTGCGCTACGC
>JYMV01030148.1_pt1 | contig 24838 bp, 23 predicted proteins | sample 338911 | NCBI WGS metagenome assembly JYMV01 (sample SAMN03354496, study PRJNA234377) | hydrothermal vent metagenome | biome: Deep sea; feature: Hydrothermal plumes at the Eastern Lau Spreading Center, Western Pacific Ocean; material: Seawater | place: Tonga | collected 2009 | depth 2000 m m
GATTCTGACGATTCCTGGTGTGAATCCAAGATCGAACAGCAGTTACAGGCCCTCGCGAAAGAGCCCCGGTCCCGAATCTGTCATACCGACGAGATCTGGATTCGCAACGGCGTACGGGTTAATCCGATGAACAAGCATCTCAAGAGCGGTGGCAATATTTTCGAACAGTGTCTGCCTCGCTGCGTCATCTCCCCATCGGCGGTGTTACTTCACCGCAGTGTGTTCGAGGACTTTGGCAGTTTCGACGAAGAGTTGCCCGCTTGTGAGGACTATGATCTGTGGCTTCGTCTTTGTGCCAAACTCCCGGTCACCTATTTGCCGGAGAAACTGGTCGTGAAGTACGGTGGGCACGACGACCAGTTGTCGACGAAATACTGGGGCATGGACCGATTCCGCATTGCCTCACTTGAAAAGCTGATTTGCTCAGGGACGTTGACAAGTGTGCAGATCCAATCAGCCACCAACGAGATGCTAACAAAGCTGGATGTCTATTTGCAGGGCGCCAGGCGTCGTGACCACCGCGATGAAATTCAGGCGTACGAGCGCAAGCGGAATTGGGCGCGTCATTGTCTAGAAGAATCAGGAAAATACGCTGACAGCCGATTCGATACCAAGGAAGTGGCCGGATGACTAACCTGGTCGTCGCTTTGCAGGCTGAGGCAGGGCCGATTATTGAGGCGTTGGATCTTGTGCAGGATCGCCCGGCCGGTATTTTTCCTGTGTATTGCAATGGCAGTCTGTCGCTTGTGGTCAGCGGGATCGGTCGAACCCACTGTGCCGCCGCGGTTACCCATCTGTTCCATAGAACTGCCCAGAGCGTGGACCAGGCCTGGCTCAACATTGGTATCGCCGGCCATCAGCAAGCGCCGATCGGCAGCGTGTTGCTTGCGAGTCGAATCACGGAACACGCGTCTGGACGCAGTTGGTATCCGCCGTACGTGCTGGATGTCAAATTGCTGCGCTCGCCACTGGTCACGGTGGATGAACCTGAGCGGCATTACCCGGATTGCTGTGCTTATGATATGGAGGCCTCCGGCTTCTATCAGATCGCCTGTCGTTGCAGCACCGGCGAGCTGGTTCAAAGTCTGAAAATCATCTCGGACAACTCCGGGTCAGATCTTGATCTGACAGCAGATCAGATCAGTTTGTTAATAGCCGACCAGATGTCGGCTATTGAGAGTACGGTCGGTCAGTTGTCTGATCTGTCCCGTGTTCTCGACACTGTGCGGCCCCTGCCGGACCTGTCATCCCTTTATCTCAAACAATGGCATTTCACGGTTTCACAGCGCCACCAGCTCACTGCTCTGTTGAGCCGCTTAAAGGCGAGGTCAGGTCAGCTACCGGCTGTACCGGGGACATCTGTGTGTCAAGACGCCAGCGCTGTGCTGACGTGGCTGGAGAGCAAACTATCAGCGCTGCCGGTGAATCTGTCTGCTCCACAAGGGGCGGAGGCTGCAGATCGGGTTGAACAGCAGCCATGATAGATACCATTTATGTGGAAAACGCCGTTGCACGGCATGAACGCGCCGAAAACATGATCCGGCGCTTCCCGGATGCGGCGTATGTCACCTGCGATCGGTACCAGGAGGTATTCAATCCTAAGGCACAGAACTTTCGCCTGCAGAAAAAAAAGCCTGCGCTGATACTGGCCAAAAAGTTCGGCGCCTCAGTCTTGCCGGCACCGGAGGGATACGGTATCGGCGGTGAGCACAACTACTATTTCTCGCATATGTTGAACTGCATTTATGATTGCAGATACTGCTTTCTACAGGGCATGTATCGTTCTGCACATTACGTCGTGTTCGTTAATTACGAACACTTTTTTGATGGCATGGCGGAAAAACTCAAAATCCATGCAGGCGAAGACGTTTGGTTTTTTTCCGGTTACGACTGCGACAGCCTGGCGCTGGAGCCTGTGACCGGATTTGTTCGAGAACTGCTGGTTTGGTTACGTCGGCACCCGCGTGCACAGGTAGAACTGCGGACCAAGAGTACCCAGATCAGAAGTCTGTTTGAATCCGCACCGTTACCCAATGTGGTGATTGCTTACAGTCTTACACCGGATCTGACTGCAGCAACGCTCGAACACAAGGCACCGTCAGTTGAAAAACGACTCGCTGCATTGACCGAACTTGCACAACGCGGCTGGAACGTTGGTCTTCGCTTTGATCCGGTGCTCTATGAATTGCACTACCAGGATCTTTATCAGAGACTTTTCGAAGATGTCTTCGATCGGGTCCCGGAGAACCGTATTCATTCGGTTACGTTGGGACCGTTCCGCATGCCGAAACCGTATTTCCGCAACGTCACCCGTCTGTATCCGGACGAAGCATTGTTTGCCGGCCCCTTTGAATCGCGCGATAAAATGATCTCTTACAGTATGGATTGTGAGCAACAGATGATGAGCTTCTGTTATGACCAGTTATTGCGCTATACCGCCGCTGACAAGATTTATACTTGTTCGCCGTCATCCCGCCAAGGGGTCACCAACAGCCAAGGTCAGAGTGATCCGATAGGAAGGAGCGATGACCGATCGATTTGATGCGCGGACGCTGATCGTGACAGGTGCCAGTCGCGGCATCGGTGTTGCTGTTAGTCGGTGCCTGTTGGAAAAAGGTGCCACCGTTATTGGCATCGCACGAGATTTTGAGCGCTGCACAATAGACAATGTGCGGTTTCGACCAGTGCCGCTTGATCTCGCTCAAGTGTCGGCGCTGCCTGATGTTCTTTCACAACTGGCAAAAACCTACGCAGAAGTCACGGGGCTCGTTTGTTGTGCAGGCAGAGGGCGGTTCGGTTCTCTTGAACAGTTTGCTTACAGGGATATCAGTGAACTGGTTGATCTCAATCTGACCAGTCAGATGGGTGGCGACGTGGTTCTGATGGGATCCGAAGCAGCACTGTCCGGTGGCCGATATGGGGCGGTTTACTCGGCGACCAAATTTGCAGTTCGGGGGTTCGCTCAGGCACTGCGACACGAGTGTGCTGCAGCAAATGTACGGATCACGGTCATCAATCCCGGTATGGTGCGAACAGGATTTTTCGACTCCCTCGAATTTGAACCTGGCGCTGATCCCGAAAACTTTATCGAACCCGAAGATGTGGCGGGCGCTATCATTGGGGCACTTTCGGCACGAAGGGAGACCGTGGTGGATGAAATCAACCTGTCACCCCTGAAAAGGGTGGTTCACAAAAAAACCAACAACATCTAGAACTTGGGATAACTGGCACTGCGCTAACTGTTGTGCAAGCCTTTACTGAGTGCCGCGATATGCTCTGGACCGATACCGCAACAGCCGCCCACGATTCGGGCGCCGGTATCCAACCATTTGCGGGCGCGCTCCAGATAATCTTGTGGGCTGATTTGATCAACAAATGCCCACTCGGGCCGTATCCAGTAGCCCGCGTTGGGGTAGGCACCCCTAAGACCGTCGTAATGTGACTGCATCAATTGAAGTGCGGGCAGCGGCTGTATTCATAATGGTTTTAATAGCGTCCCCAAGAGACTGGTGGGCCAGCGGTCTGTGACTGTGGATCCTGCTTTCCTCAATACCCAGAAATAGTTGGCCTGATTCATGATCTTCCGCACAGCTAACGGCGACCCAGATGGGCACATCGAATGCAGCGATAGCATTCAGTGCGGTCACAATAGTGGAGGTCTTGGCACCCAGGCTCTCAAGAATAATGAAGTCGACACCGTTTTCGATCAGTATCTCTGCCTGATCCCTGAAATTGGGTGCCAGTTGTTCGTCTGTATATCTATCGTCGAAGTGGCCAAAATTCGACACTGATCCTGCAATCAGGATTTTTCTGTCCGGTTCACTCGCATCGAGTGTCTCTTTGGCGAGTTGTACTGCCAGTTTGTTCCAACTCGTGAAGTTTTCCTGCATTCCACCGTTGTTGAGTGCGTGCCGTGTCGTGGCATAGGAGTTCACGGTGATGATATCGGCACCGGCATCGATATAGGATCTATGGACATCCCGAACCAGTTGGGGGTGGGTCTCAAGAGCCACCGCGCACCAGGCTTCGTGATCCATGGGTGCGCCAAGCCGTTCCAGCTCGGTGCCAATCCCGCCATCGAGAATGATTGGCTGTTCGCTGTTGATCAGATCATCAAGACTCATGATTCCTACTTATTATTTAAAGGTCAGTGGGTAAATTTAGTCAATTCTTGAGCAAAAGGAACGGTGGTTAATCGCTTGTTGGATACTAAACCCCTTTTTAAATATTAGAGAAATACCCTCTGTGGACTACTCGATTATCGTCTAAAAAGGCAACGAGATGTATTGACTTACGACTGACTTGTCATCTACTGTGCAATATCCATCAAAAGATACAATTTCACAGTCAGAGTGATGGGATCAATATGGTATTTTGGCTCCCATGATGAATCGACACTCGCAAATATAAAAGGGGGACGGGGGGCACATGTATTGGGTCTGGTTGATCGTAGTGGTCATCGCCATCATTGTGGCGATTGTTTTGCTGAACCGCTTTTACCGAAAAGCGTCCCGCGAAGTTGCGTTAATCCGAACAGGTCTTGGCGGACAAAGAATTATCACGGATGGGGGCTTTCTTGCTCTTCCGTTTCTGCACCGCGTCTCAGAAGTCAATATGAAGACGACGCGTCTTGAGGTTGTACGCTCTGGTGAGACATCTGTGATTACCGTTGATCGCTTGCGTGTAGATGTTACCGTCGAGTTCTACGTACGAGTAGATCCTAGCGACTCAGGCGTTGCGACAGCGGCCCAGGCTTTAGCCGGCAAGACATTTCGCCCCGACGATCTTGCTGAGACACTGGAAGGTAAACTGGTAGATGCGATATTGTCGGTGGCAGCTAACTACACCATGGACGAACTCCAAAATGAGCGTGGGCGGTACGTTGCTCAGGTCGACGAGATGTTGAAGCCAAACCTGTCCCAAAACGGACTAATACTGGAGTCGGTTTCTTTGACCCGACTGGATCAAACGCCTTTCAATACACTCGACGAAAATAATGCCTTCAATGCTATCGGCCTTCGTCGATTGGCTGAGATTGTTTCAAACAGTAAGAAAGAACGTGCTGTCATTGAGGCTGATGCTGATGTCGCGGTTCGCAAGAGTAAGTTGGACGCCACGAAGGAGCGCCTGAACATTGAGCAGGAGGAGGAAGAAGCCCAGATTCAACAACAGTTAAACATTGAGCGTGAGCGCGCTGTTAGCGACGCGGCCATAGCTGAAGAAAGATCTGGCTCTGAGCAGCGGCAGGAATTTGCACGAATAGAAAAAGACAAGGAAGTCAAAGCGAAGGAGATTCAGAGTGGCCGGGAAATAAGACGGGCTGAACTAGACGCTGCGCAGGCATCAGAATTACGTCGACTTGAAAGAGAGATTGTGATTGCTTCGCAGCAGGCTGAAGTCGCCAAGGCGCAGGTCGAAGTCGAAGAAGCCAAGTCCGAGGAGGTTCGGGCTAAAGAAGGTCTTGAGACGGTAAGGGAGATTGCGGTTGCAGAGCGTGAACGGGAATTAGCAATGATCCGTGCTCATGAACAGGCTGAGGTTGATGAAACCCGAGTTGGCAGTGAGACAGGTACGCTGCTCGCGATGGCGAAAGCCGAGGCGGATGCAACGATGACGCGGGCAGAGGCCGAACGGATCCAACTGATAGCGCGTGCCGAAGGAGAAGCTGCCCTGATTGCATCAGAGAACAGTCAAAGTGACGATCTTATCGAGATGAAGCTACATATGCGTAAGCTCGAAATCTTACCCGAGGTCGTCGACAGCATGGTGAAGCCTGCTGAAAAGATCGACAGCATCAGAATCAATCACGTCACAGGGTTTGGTAATTCCGGCGGTGGTTCTGACGGGAGTGGTACGGATAAAGCTGTTGTCAACCAGGTGGTTGATGGTGTTTTGTCGATGGCACTGCAATTGCCTGCAGTGAAGAAACTCGGTGAGGAAATCGGCATCAATATTGGTGACGGTATTAAGGGTATTTCTGATCAGATATCGAATCCACCGAGTGACCAGGCCGGTGAGGAATCTTCTGAAGACCAAGAGGCCTTTGATCGGTGGAAAAGTAATCCCACCGAATAAGCGTTTCGGGGGTAAAGAACTCTGAAATAGAGATGGAGTTCATGGCGATTCTGGAGTGGGATCGCTCAAATTCAAAACCAAGGGAGACAATGATATGACAATCAATCGAAGAAACTTTCTAAAAGGAGCCTCGGCAACTGCCACGGTACTGACAGCCCCAGCGTTTATCGGACAAGCTCAGGCGGCTGATGCGCTAAAGATGGCTGTGATTTTAGATCAGTCTGGCGGTCTTGATATCTACGGTAGACCGATGGTGGATGCGAGTCATTTGGCAGTCGAAGAGATCAATGCAGCAGGTGGATTGTTGGGCAAGCAGGTGGACCTGACGGTCTACGATCCACAGTCGACTATTCAGTTCTATACGCAATACGCGACAAAGGCCGCTACCAGTGACAAGGTGGATGTTGTTCAGGCTGGCATCACATCAGCATCACGTGAGTCAATCAGGCCATTATTGAGCCGATACCGTACCCTTTATTTTTACAATACCCTGTATGAAGGCGGTGTCTGCGATACCAATAACTATTGCACAGGTTCAACACCGGGCCAGACCGTAGAAAAACTTGTGCCCTATACAATGAACAATTGGGGTAAGAAGGTTTACATCATTGCGGCTGACTACAACTACGGCCACATCACTGCCGACTGGGTCCAGAAATATGTCCGTGACAATGGTGGTGACCCTGTCGAAACGGAATTTTTCCCACTTGATGTGACCAACTTTGGACCAACCATCAAAAAGATCCAGGCAGCCAAGCCGGATATGGTCATGTCTGCGTTGGTCGGTGGTGCCCATGTGTCGTTTTACAGACAGTATGCTGCTGCCGGCATGAACAAGAGTGTTCCGATTGCATCTACTACCTTTGGTGTTGGTAATGAACACTTGATGATTTCTGCAGAAGAAGGCGATGGCATGATCGTCGCTTACAGTTATTTTGAGGAAATTGAATCGGCGGACAATAAGGCCTTCGTCGATCGGTTCCAGGCTAGATTCGGAGCTGACGCACCCTATTTGAACGAGCTTGCCGCCCGTCAGTATGAGGGTATTTATCTTTGGGCAGAAGCTGTTAAAGCCGCGGGAACTGCTGATCGGATGAAGGTGATCGAGGCACTGGATGCACCGACGAGTATTAACGGGCCAAGTGGAAAAATCACAATTGATCCCCAGACCCACCACGTGGTCCAGAATGTCTACTTGGCTGAATTGAAAGATCAAAAATTCAACATTATCCAGACTTACGAGCAACAACAGCCGACAGATACCCAGCTGGTTTGTGATCTGATTGCACAACCTAATCAGTCAACGTTTTATTTTGAAAATGGGTTAAAGGCGGCTGGAATCGATTAAATCTGACTTGGGTCGATAGCCGCTAGGGAATCCGCCAGTGGATCTTTTTGCAGCTCTTACGCTGCAAATCATCTATGGCATCGCCAACCTGGTGCTTATAAGCATCGGGTTGGCGGTTATTTTCGGCATGATGCGGGTTATCAACCTCGCCCATGGTGAGTTCCTGATGTTGGGCGGTTACACGGTCATCGTGTCAACAAACAGCGGCGTAAATATCTGGGTAGCGATGTTCATCCTGGCACCGCTGGTTGTTGGTCTCATTGGCCTGATCGTCGAATGGGTACTGATACGGTTTCTATACGGCCGTATGGTCGATACCCTGCTGGCAACATGGGGACTGAGCCTGCTTTTTATCGGACTCATTACCACCATATTCGGAGCCCAGACGGCCACGACAATATCTCCACCGTTTGGTCCAATTCCCATTGGCGAGTTCAGTTCCAGCGGGTACGAGGTTTTCCTAATTTTTGTGGCGATCATCCTGATCCTGCTGCTGTATCTTCTGTTGCGTTACACGAAGCTGGGACTGGTTGCCCGTGGAACCATGCAGGCAGCTGATATGGCCGCTGCGCTGGGTATTAGCACACAGCGCGTCTACTCCATGACTTTTGGGATTGGTGCTGCGCTGTCAGGTCTCGCTGGCGGATTGCTGGCACCCATTACCGGTATCCTGCCAACGATCGGGGCAATTTATATCGGAAAGGCATTCATTACGGTCATCTCTGGCGGCACTGCGATCCTGGCGGGTACTGCTGCGGCCTCGATTCTGTTAGGCGGGGTTAACGGCATCATCAGTTTTGTGATCGGTCCAACCATGGGTGAAGTAGCACTGCTCCTGCTCGCGATCGTTCTGCTTCGGTTGATGCCTCAGGGCATCACCGGCCGCTTCTTCAAGCGAAGTCTGTGAAACGATCTCGGGATACGAACGCGCTTATCTCGATCGGGATAGTCGGGCTGATCATCTTATTTGGCGCACCGCAGACGCTTGATCTTTTTGGGATCATCAGTCTGACTACTGCGGTCAGTCTTGCCATACTGGCGTTGAGCCTAGGGCTGATCTGGGGTTTTGGGGGAATTCTTTGTTTTGGACAAACAGCATTTTTTGGTATTGGTGCTTATGCGTACGCTATCGCAGCACTGAACTTTGGAGGTAGTACAGGTGCAATTGTTCTCGCGATAGTGGTTGCCGGCGCCGCCGCGGCTGTTCTAGGCTACTTTATGTTCTACGGACGTTTGAGCGACGTCTACCTGGCCGTGATCACCCTGACAGTAACGCTCATTCTCTACAGCGTCATCAGGCGGACCTCTGGTCCTGAGTATAAAATTGGGATCGCAAAAATTGGCGGTTTTAACGGGATCAACGTGCCGCCAATTAATTATCCCTGGGATGCGAATCAGTTTCTATTTCCCGAGGAGGTGTTCTACGTTGCCATGGTCTCATTGCTGGGCGCGTATTTCCTTTGTGTATGGCTGACAAAGTCCCATTTTGGTCGAGTTTCTGTTTCTATCAGAGAGAATGAAATTCGTTCGGAGCTTTTGGGTTACGACATTCGCCTATATAAGTTAGGAATGTTTACTGTTGGCGGTGCCATCGCGGGACTGGCCGGCGTCATGTTTGCGAATTCAATCGGCCGAATTACCCCGGATGTTTACAATCTGTATAACGCGGCACTGGCTATAATCTGGGTCATTATTGGGGGACGAGGAACGCTAATTGGGCCGATTCTCGGGGCCTTGGTCCTGTTTTATCTCACCTCTTTTCTTGGTCGCCAGGCTGTGGTCAATATCAATTTTTTCCTTGGTCTCGTTCTGATCATTTTTGTACTGGTCGTTCCCAAGGGCATCGTTCCCTCCCTGGTGCAGCTATGGGACCGAAGGCGCTCCCGTCGGATGACAGCTCGCTCCGCGAAAAGAATAAGGCGTCGTGGGCGATCCCGAGTCAAGGAGGCCGCAGTTGAGGAGTGACGTCGTACTCGAAACCCGGAACCTGTCAATGCATTTTGGCGGCGTCGTGGCAGTAGACCGTGTGGACTTTTCTCTGCGCGAGAATGAATTACGCTGCCTGATTGGTCCAAATGGTGCGGGTAAAAGCACGTTTTTTAAGTGTCTTACCGCCCAGTTGAGCCCTACAGCCGGTGATGTTCTCATCCGGAACTTCAATGTGACCGGCAGTGAGCCACATCAGGTGGCGAAAATGGGGGTAGGCATTAAGACACAAGTGCCAAATGTATTTGACGGTCTAGACGTAGAAGAGAATATCTGGTTGTCGGCCAGCCAGTCGGCCAGCATAAAGCGCGCGCGCGTGATTACCTCTGAGGTCATTGAGCGACTTCAACTGGGTGATGTTCGGACAGCACAGCTTGGATCACTGGCTCATGGCCAGAGACAACAGGTTGAACTGGGTATGGTTCTCGCAGGTGAACCCTGGTTGGTGATTTTGGATGAGCCTACTGCTGGGATGACCCAGGACGAGGTCATACGAACTGCCGATATCATCCAGGAAATTAACAAGAGCGCAACGATGATCGTTGTGGAGCACGACATGCAGTTTATTCGCATGATCGCGCGAAGAGTCACCGTCTTTCACCAAGGACAAATCTTGATAGAGGGTGGTATGGATGAAGTGTCCGCGGACGACAGGGTTCGTGAGATCTATCTTGGCCAGAGGAAAGTACAATGAGTGAAGCGCTGATCCTCAATGTTCGGGACCTGCACGCGGGTTATGGTCGAGTACCCGTGCTTCATGGCATCGATTTCTCTGTCAACGAAGGTCAAATCGTTGGGGTGTTGGGACACAACGGCATGGGCAAGACTACTCTGCTCAAAACGTTGATGGGTATCGTTCCGGCAACCTCTGGTCGAATAGAGTTCGACGGGGTGGATATTTCTGACGAACCGGCATACGAACGATCCCGGCTTGGGTTGGGCTATGTTCCACAGGGCCGTGGGATATTTCCTCAGCTATCGGTCTACGACAATCTCAGGATGGGAGTCGTGGAACATGGAGAGGAAGAGCACGAGGCAATCGAAGCTGTCATTCAGGAATTTCCGGCTCTCCAGCCACTGCTCGATCGGTCTGGAGGAGCTTTGAGCGGTGGTGAGCAGCAGATTCTTGCCCTCGCACGCTGCCTAATCAGCAAACCAGACCTGGTGCTCCTGGATGAGCCCACAGAAGGTATACAGCCATCCATCATTGACGGCATCATTGATCTACTCAAAAGGCTGAATACAGAGCAAGGGCTCGCGATCGTGCTTGTTGAGCAGAACCTTGAGTTCGTCACCTCGTTGTCTGACCGTGTACTGCTGCTGCAGAAAGGCGATATCATCGGCGAAGTCGGTGATGGGCACTCATCCGAATCGGCACTGATCGAAGAATTTGTAGGTTTCGGATCTGGGGCCTTGATGTCAATTTCCACCTCCCATACAGAACTCACCAGGGAAACCACACCAACTGCCAGCCAGTCCCTACCGACTGCAGCAACCGACAAAGAGAGGTATACGTACATGACTGTTAAGAGACCGACTCAGGAACAACTCAGAGAGATCACGCTGGATTTCGGAATGCACCTTTCGGACGAACGGATTACAGAGTTTCTAGACGTCATGGAAGACACCATGAAAGTCTACGACGTAGTTGACGCGATGCCCGATTACCTGCCGACCGTTGATTACCCGAGAACACCGGGATATCGGCCTTCGCCCGAGGAGAATCCCCTGAATGCCTGGTATATCAAGTGCGAAGTGAAGGGAGCACCCCGTGGACCTCTGGCTGGGAAGACGATTGTCCTTAAAGATAACATCAGTCTTGCAGGTGTGCCGATGATGAATGGTGCTTCTACCCTAGAAGGCTACATTCCCGACATCGATGCCACTATCGTGACCCGTATTCTGGATGCAGGCGGCACTATTGTCGGAAAAGCGCACTGCGAATATTTTTGCCTTTCTGGTGGAAGTCATACCAATGCAACGGGGCCCTGTCACAACCCCCACAAGATGGGTTACTCGGCTGGGGGTTCGTCTTCAGGCTCCGGTGCCCTGGTGGCTTCCGGTGAAGTCGACATGGCCATGGGTGGTGACCAGGGTGGATCGATCCGAATGCCTGCTGCCTACTGTGGATGTTACGGTCTAAAACCCACTCACGGACTTGTCCCTTACACCGGCGTTATGCCTATTGAAACCACCATCGACCATACTGGACCCATGACCCAGAATGTCGCCGACAACGCGCTGCTGCTTGAAGTTATTGCGGGAAAAGATGGTCTCGACCCCCGCCAATATTCACCCCAAGTGGATCACTACACATCAGCTTTGGGTCGTGGCGTACGGGGACTTAAAATTGGTGTAGTGCAGGAGGGATTCGGTCGCCCTGAATCAGAGTCTGATGTTGATACAAAGGTTCGAACAGCCGCTGACAAACTTCGTGATTTGGGAGCAGATGTGGAAGATATATCGATTCCCATGCACAACGAGGGAGCGGCCATCTGGACCCCGATAGCACTGGAAGGCCTGACCAATCAGATGATGAAGGGTAATGGCTTTGGTACAGGTTGGAAAGGTCTTTACTCGACTAGCCTGCTCGACCACCATTCAAACTGGCCGAATCGTGCCGACGAGTTGTCTGACACACTCAAGATCTGCATGTTCGTTGGTGAATATTTTCTCCGGCATTATCGGGGTCACTACTATGCCAAGGCACAGAACCTGGGCCGCAAGCTGAAAGAGACCTACAACGACTCGCTCAGCCAGTATGATCTTTTCTTAATGCCGACATTGCCGATGAAAGCGACGCCATTGCCGCCACCAGATGCATCGCTGGCTTTGTATTGTCAGAGAGCGTTCGAGATGCTCGCGAATACCAGTCCATTTGATGTCACGGGGCATCCAGCGATGTCGGTTCCTTGCGGGATGAGTGAAGGCCTGCCAGTCGGGATGATGTTAATCAGCCGTCACTACGGTGAATCTACCATCTACCAGGCTGCGCATGCCTTTGAGCAATTAGGGGACTGGAAGCAGATGTAGTTCGGGGCTTGGGCGAAGGTACCCACTTATGGTTGAAGTTGAATCAGGATCAGAGCAGTCTGGGTTTGTTTCCGGATCGAATCTGGCGCATGTTAAAGGCACAGCAGAGCCCGCCCTGGAAGACATCACGATCTCAAGTTTCCTTGCCCGGACCGTGTCCAGGCATGGCAACCGGGATGCCTGTATCTTTTCTGAATTTGGCGAGCGCTGGACCTGGGATCAGCTCGCGCAGAAGGTCGATCAGCTTTCAGCAGGACTTCTTGCTCTGGGTATCTACAAAGGTGATCGGGTCGGTATATGGGCACCCAACCGGCCAGAATGGGTGCTTACTCAATTTGCCACAGCGCGTATCGGCGCCATACTGGTGAACATCAACCCGGCCTATCGGCGGACGGAACTGGAGTACGCGCTGGCCAAGTCCGGTGCTAAGGCGTTGATTACTGCCGAGACGTTCAAGACCAGTAATTACCTTGAAATGCTCCAGGATCTCGCACCAGAGCTCACGAGTTGCCGTCCAGGACAGCTCGCAGCTGCCCGGCTCCCCTCTCTTAAGAGCGTCATTCACATGGGCAATGACGAAGTCGACGGCATGTTCCGCTTCAAGGACATCGTTATGCAGGACAATGCCGGCCAGCGGGCCCGGCTAGACGCGATCGGGCGGATGCTGTCTGCGGTCGACGCCATTAACCTGCAGTTTACGTCTGGCACCACGGGCTCGCCCAAGGCCGCGACCCTGACTCATCGTAACGTGGTCAATAATGCGCGTTTTGTTGCGAACTCAATGCGGTTGAATCACAAGGACCGGCTGTGCATACCCGTGCCGTTGTATCATTGTTTCGGTATGGTGTTAGGCAACCTCGCCTGTGTCTCGACTGGTAGCACGATGGTGTTTCCCGGCGAGGGATTCGATCCGCTTCAGACCCTTCAGACCATGCACCAAGAACGCTGTACGGGTGTTCATGGTGTGCCGACCATGTTCAATGCGATGGTGAATCGACCGGATATCGGTGAATTTGACCTGCGTACCCTTCGGACCGGCATTATGGCTGGTGCACCTTGTCCAATTGAACTGATGAAACGCGTCGTTTCTGAAATGCACCTCGAAGAAATGACCATCGCCTATGGTATGACCGAGACCAGCCCAGTCTCCTTCCAGAGTGCTGTAGACGACCCGATTGAGAGGCGGGTATCCACGGTTGGCACGATTCATCCTCATGTCGAAGCCAAAGTTGTGAATGAGTCGGGCGAGACGGTTGTGGTCGGAGAACAAGGTGAACTGCACACCCGCGGTTATCTGGTCATGGGGGGTTACTGGGACGACCCGGAGCGCACGTCCGAGTCTATTGATGCTGATGGATGGATGCATACGGGTGATCTCGCCACTATTGATTCGCAGGGGTACTGCAATATTGTCGGACGGGTGAAAGACATGCTGATCCGAGGTGGGGAGAATGTCTATCCGCGGGAGATTGAGGAGTATTTGCTCGGCCATCCCGGGATTCAGGACGTCCAGGTTTTCGGAATTCCAGACGAAAAATACGGTGAAGAGATCTGTGCCTGGATCATTCCGGCCCAGGGTATTGAGTTGTCGGTTGATGACGTCTATAACTATTGCAACGGGCAAATCGCACATTTCAAAATTCCCCGGTATGTCCACACGGTCCAGGAGTTCCCGATGACAGTGACCGGTAAGCCGCAAAAGTTCATCATGCGGGCAAAGATGGCGGAAGAACTCGGCTTGGAAGAGGCAACTACAGCTTAGTTACGGTATCGGCCATAACCTGGACCCCGGCAACCAGATCGTCCCTGCGGGTATCCTCTTCGAAGGCATGACTGACACCACCGATCGAAGGCACAAACAGCATGCCGGTTGGCATATGGTCAGCGAGGTTCATGGCGTCGTGTAGAGCACCCGACGGCATACGGCGCCAGCGTCCAGGAGCGTTCAGGTTAGCCGCTTCACAAAAAGCACTGATCACGCGTTCATCCATGTCGACCGGTTCAACAGATTTGTTTTGGGCTAATGAAATCTTCAGGTTTCGTGCCTCGGCAATTTCTTGTGCTGTATCCCGTGTGATCTCGCACATCAAGTCCAGCTGGCTAAACGCGCCGTCTCTCATCTGGACAGAACAGCTGACACTGCCCGGCACGATTGAGGGCGCATTGGGATGGACTTGTACCCGGCCAATGGTCCACACCGAACGAGGCGTAGCGGCAGCTGTATAGCGCTGCTCCAGAGCGGCAACAAAGGCCGCAAATCCGGTTACGGCATCGCGCCGCAATGACATCGGCGTTGTACCGGCATGATTTTGTTGTCCTTCAATCACGACTTCGAACTGGCGACTGCCGACGATTGTCTCCACGACCCCGATAGTCTCATTGGCGAGATCCAGTACGGGCCCTTGTTCAATATGGGCCTCAAGAAAATGACTGAAATAGTTGGTTTCCAGCGGCTCAACCCCCTGGAGCTCCGGCAGCGCTGTTGCCTCGTCACCATAACGCTGTCCCGCGGCATTGGTCAGGTCGTATAAGGCATCAAGGTTTAAATGCCTGCTGAAGTAGCGACTGCCGGTCAGCGGCATGAATGCACTCTCTTCATCCTGAAATGAAACAACAGCGACTGGAGGACCGCCGGACTCCTGACTGGACCGGGCCACCTCGAGTGCAAGGATCACGCCATAGGCACCGTCCAGCCAGCCCCCCTCGGGCTGGGTGTCGGAGTGGGAGCCAATTAATATGGGCTGACCCGACTGGGGTGGCAGACCAAACAGGTTAGCAGCCGGGTCCCAGTGGGGTATCAATCCACAGGCTTCAAATTTTTCGGCCAGCCATCGCCGAGATGCGATATCCGGTGCGGAGAAAGCGGGACGGACGACGCCTATTCCTTGTTTTCCGAATTCACGCAGCGCATCGAGGTCCTCGAGAAAACGGGTACCGTTAATTTTGAGTCTGTTGGTCATGCTGTACTGAATTCGAAGAGATTAAGATGTTAGGTTTTGGATTACAGAGTGCAAGCTGGCCTGGCAGGCACTGCTCGTGACGCAACCCGGTTATTTGGGGGTGGGCAGCCTTAAGCAGACTCTGCTCCCAGATCACTCAAACAGTTGTCAGCCAGTGGAACGATCGGGGTGAAATCCCGGTGGGCGATAAACTCGGCCCGTTTATAACGACGGATATGGTTCGATACCGCACAAAGACTTAAGTATACGATCGTGCGGCCGAAAGGGCTGATATTGGGTGGGCTGGCGTGGACCAAATTGCAGTGGAACATCACCATGGAACCGGCCTTGCCCACCGGTGCTGCGATGCCACCCTGTTCAGCCAACCGGGTCACGGTTTCCCTGTCCAGAGTCCATAGCGGGTACGACGTTGTCTCGATGTCATGTCCAGCAGGCAGCGTGCCATCCTTGTGACTTCTGGGTATAAACAGTAGTGGCCCATTGGCTGCGGTGACATCGTCCAGATAGATAGCAATGTTCATGGCACGGGGTTCTGGCATTTCGTCATCACGATGCCAGGTCCCGAAATCCTGGTGCCATTGCCAAACTTCCCCGTCAAATGCGGCTTTCGCATTGACTTTGTATTGGTGCATGTAGACGTCTTCGCCGAGTAGCTGCATGACAGGTTTAATCAGGCGCGGATGAGCGCCCAGTAGGCGAAATCCCTCATTGTAGGTGTGTGCTGCAAAAGCAGTACGGGCAACACCACTTTTTTCACGAACAACTTCTTCCCGGGCCATGGCGTAAACCTTATTGGATTCCTGGAGCAGCCGGGATGCGTCTGTAGCCGAGAAACAGCCTGGGATAAATAAATACCCTTCGGAATTAAATTGTTCTATCTGATCGCAATCAAGTTTCATGACGTGACTCCCGGGGTCTGAATCAGACGTCACTGTAATATTACGGTGTCTATGCGTTGAGCGAAAGGGCTTTGCGACCCGCGTAGACTACAGATTGGTCCACAGCGATCGAACACAATTTGGCACCGATCTGGAATCAAGTCACTCTGGAATCGTGCGGGCAGTGATGGCCGGCGGCTTGTTGTAATCGTATTGTAAATGGTTTGCGCGAGGGTAGAATCGACGTTTTGCACTTTGGGGTAAACCATGTTGAGACTCGGAATAATTGGAACAGGCAGCATCAGTCGTGATGCACTGACGCCAGCCATCGGTGAAGTTGATGGCGCCACATTGTGGAGCGTACTCAGCCGAGATAAGGCGAATGCCGCCCGCTTTGCACAAGAGCACGACGCCGCTTCCCCGACGCCGGCTTTCGATGACCTGAAGCATTTTCTATCTGATCCAGACCTCGATGCCGTGGTGATTGCTACACCAGACAAGCTGCATGCCGAGCAAACCATAGCAGCAGCAGCTGCGGGTAAGCACGTTCTGGTGGAAAAACCCATGGCCACTACTGTCGAAGATGCTGATGCCATGATCCAGGCATGCCGAAGCGCTGATGTTCGACTGGGCGTTGCCTACCATTTGCGATGGCACTTAGGCCACCGGGAACTTGCTGCGCGCGTACATGCCGGTGACTTCGGTGATATCCGTCATGCGCGTGCGCAATGGACATTTCAAGCATCCAACGCGGCCAACTGGCGGGCCCACGATGAAGTTGGGCGCTGGTGGAGCCTGGCTGGCGTCGGAACACACAGCCTAGACTGGTTGCGCTGGATGCTGGTGCCGGTGTGCGGTGAGGTGACAGAGGTCGCGAGCACCATCACCCGAAATGTGCTGGGCAGTGCCCACGACGAATCCGCCGCGGTCAGTCTTCAGTTCGAATCCGGTGCTGTGGCCCAGTTTGTGTCATCGGCCCTGTTTGCGGCACCCAATCGCGGTGAAATCTGTGGCACCACAGGTTATGCCTACTGTTCCGAAACTATTGGCCGAGGAGGAGGGGGCCGGATTGATACTGACAGCGGTCAGATTACATTTACCGAAGTCAATCCCTACGCCGGTGAGATTGCAGACTTTGTTTCTGCGATCGAGCTGCTGTGCGAGATTTGTCCGCAATAGTACAGATTGCATTTGAAATAGTCAGAGTGCGAACTTAAATCTTATTAGTTGTGGAATTATTCAGCGAACAGGCGGTTTACGATACTTTCCCGGTGGTGGTAGAACTGCCGGTCGTGTGGGGCGAGATGGATTCGATGCAGCACGTTAACAACACCGTCTATGTCCGCTGGATGGAGACGGCCCGGTTTGAGTATTTCGAGAAAGTGAAACTGCAATCGATGGGTGCGCAATCGGGTAGAACCGGCATACTCAAGTCTATAGATTGCAACTTTCGTCTACCCCTGACCTGGCCGGATAAAGTCCTGGTGGGTGGAAAAGTCATTGAGCTGGGAAAAGATTATTTTGTCATACAGCATGTTGTGTTCAGCCGTAATCATCAGAAGGTTGCGGCCCACAGTAAGGCGGTCATTGTCGGTTTCGACTACGGCAAGCAGAAAAAATGTGATTTCCCGCCAGGTCTGGTCGAGAAGATCCAGAAGCTTGAAGGTATGACCTGATTGAGTCTGTTGCCTCACTGTCAGCGGGGGCACCCGCAGAGACCGTCAATACAAATGCGAACGGATACTCTCTTGGACGTGGTCATCGGCATCTGAGATATCCGCCTGATCGGCCGTTGTGCCGGGCGGTGTGGTCTGTTCGATGATCATTCGACCCAGACTGGGCATTTCTTGCCGATTCTGAATACTTTTGGGGTCCCACAAATGGGATCGTTTGAGCGCTTTCGCGCAATGCAGAAATGCGGAATCAACTTGCACCTTGATACCGATCTTGGGTGACCGGCCTTTAACCGTGCTGGTTGCGTTGAGAGTTTCATCACGAATTACGGTGCCTTTGCCATTAACCCGGAGTGTTTCGTCAAAGCCGGGTATCAGAAATAGTAAGGCGATGGCCGGATCTTTGAGTAGGTTCGACATTGAATCGATTCTGTTGTTGCCCGGGCGGTCCGGGATAAAGAGCGTTTTATCGTCCAGTACCTGTACGAACCCGGGTGGGTCACCTTTGGGGCTCACGTCGGCTTTGCCGGTGCCATCGGTCGTGCCGATGCAGACGAATGGTGATCGACTGATGAATTCACGACAGTGTTTGTCAAGCCGGGTGATGCTTTTTTTGGTCGCAAGTTCGGAAGGTTTTCCCATGAACGTGCGCAGGGCGTTTAGTTCAGAATAGGTCTGTGTGGGTACGGTATCCGTCATGGTGAATTCCTTGCTCAGTTGTATGACCTGGGTTATTTGCGTTCAATTTCTATGAATACGAATTCGAAATCGTTGTTGTTGATCACATTGTGCTCGACACCGGCCTTGCGTGCGTAGGCTTGACCGGTGACCAGTTCAGCCAGGTGCTCCCCATCCGGTGTTTCAAGCTGCAGTTCGCCAGTGACTAGAGGAACAACAACATAGTCGTACTGGTGCACATGCCAGCCGGTTTCTCCGTGCGGTGGAAAGCGCCATTCCGTGACAATGGTGTTGTCATTGTCGATTTGCACCGTCGGAGTGGCGGCGGGTCTTTTGTCAGGCATAGGCAACCTCCGGCGACAGAATAAGCTTAACTATCGATGAAGCGGGTAAATGAATCAACGGGTTCCCGCTCAGTGATAAGGCTGTTCTCGATGGCATCAGGGTCAGCATAGCCCAGTGACATCCCGCACACCAGGGATTGTTCATCCGGCATCGGAAGACAGTCACGGATGACCTGGTGATGACCGGTAAATGCTGCCTGAGGGCAGGTGTGAAGCCCTTTTTCTCTGGCTGCCAGCATCACGTTTTGAATAAACATGCCGTAGTCCAGCCAGCTGCCGATTTTCAGCTCCCGGTCGACCGTAAACATCAGGCCTACCGGAGCGTCGAAGAATCGAAAGTTTCGGCCATGCTGTTGATGCATTTTTTCTTTTTGGCCACGCTCAATGCCCAGCAGACCATACAAATCCCAGCCTACTTTTCGCCGTCTTGACTTATAGGGTTCCTGAAAATCGCTAGGATAGTACTGGTACTCCGGCGTCCAGGCAGAAGCACCGACGTCATGGGCCTTGGCCAGTGCGGCAGACAATTTGTTTTTCCCATCACCGGTCACGACATACACCCACCAGGGCTGCATATTGGTGCCACTCGGCGCGCGCCGGGCAACTGAGAGGATTTCCTCGATAGCTTCCCGAGGGATAGGAGTCGACAGGAAGTTCCGGATGGAGTGGCGTGTGGTGATTGCGGCGGAAACGTTGTGTGCCGGTTCCCAGGTTGATGCGTTTTCTGTCATTTTCGGTGGTATTGTGAAGGGTGGCTTGTTAGAGAGCCCGTGATCTTACCAGCGGGGGTGCTTCTCCATTGTCGAGACATGCGCTGTGACCACTTTCCAGCCAATAGTGGGGAACTTGATCCACGTCTGGCTTTGTCTACCGATGTCTTTTGTCCCTCTGATCTTGAACTCAAGGTTGACCGTCGCAAAGCGATCGCCCAGCGTCAGAATCTCCAACCGTCGTCGCTCTTCTTTGATGCCGGGCCCCTTCTTTCTCGAAACCCGGTGTTGATGGATCTCATCAAATCCGTAGCCGTTTTCGTGCATGGCGTAACGGATTGTGTGTTCGCTGTCCCAGAAAGTGTTATCCAGGACTTCAATATTTTTGTCGACTAGGGCCGCTTCGTAGGCCTCGAACAGTAGGGTGATCTCATCCACGACTTCCGGGCGGTTGACTTCAAGGTCTTCAGTCATGTTGTGCCTCCAGTGCTAGGCTGGCTGCAAGAAGGTCAGTATCGTAATTATGTCCAGCGATGATAGACAGGCCGATCGGTGCATGATCTGGTCCGGTGGTAGCACCGGGTATCGAGACATGAGGTACACCGGTGAGGCCGCCATGGCAGCACAATACAGAAATCTGTAGACGAAGTGCGTCGGTCTCATGAATTGGTAGATTAACGCGAGGGGCGCAGAATGGGGTTGTGGGCAGGCACAGCAGTGTTCCACGGGGTAGCAGTGATTTCATTCGTTCGGTCGCCTGTTGTTTCACTAGTTGTGCTGATTCAAGCACCGACGATTCTATTTTGGATGCGATGAATAGATTTCGTGCGACAGAATAGGACATTCTGGGGTTGTGGCGGTCGATCCAATCCGAAAAGGTCTGCCAGAACTCGGCAGCCTGGACTGTTCTTTGTGCTTCGGACCACTGATCAAGTCCATTCAGCGCCATATCAACTTCAGTGACTTCTCTAAATAGTTTGCTGAGGCGGTTTAGTCCTGGTGCCAACGCTGTTTGAGTTTCGCTGCCGCTATAAGCGAAAGCATCACGTGCGATCAGCAGTCGATGGTTAAGACGATCTGGAATATCTTCTTGGTAAAGCACGCGGCCAACTCGAGAGAGGGTCTCCGCACTGCGTGCAAACCAACCAGCGGTGTCGGATGAAGGAGCCTGCGGCATCAGTCCATCCAAGTTCAGGCGACCGTGGGTTGGTCGGATACCGTAGATTCCACAAAAACTGGCTGGCACACGTACGGACCCTCCCGTGTCAGAGGCCAAAGCAAAATCACAATAGTCGCCTGCGACCGCTGCCGCAGATCCAGCTGATGATCCACCCGGAACGCGACCAGGGCAGGCCGGATTTTCGGGCGTCCCATCGAATTTGTTCTCGCCCAAAATCCCCAGTGAAATCTCATCAGTGATAGTTTTGCCAATAAGTTTGGCACCTGCATCTAGTAGTTGGGTGACAATTGCGGCATGTTCATCAGGCACAGGCCTTGTGCTTGGCCAGTCTGGACTACCCGCTACGGTAGGCATATCAGCGACGTCAAACAGGTCCTTCACAACAAAACGAAGATTACTTAAGGGCTGGTCCTGTTTGCCACCGATACAAATGTTACTACCGGGGATCATCGCGTTGTAGGGGTCTTCAATGTGTAGCTCAGTAGTTGCCATGAAGTAAGTACCTTTATTTAAGTCGGTAAAGCCTTGCAGGCCCGAGGCCTCGCGTCAAGTGATGTACAGCCTTGCAGTAGTGCCTTTACAGCTAGATGATCTTGCCGTGTCGATCAAGTCGGCTATTTATGGAGAGGTTCGCTTTGTTAAAATCAACTGGATTGTTGGAAAAGGAGAAAAATTCATGCCGTTACCACTTGCGGAAGGCCTGACACTGGGCGTCCAGACGATTCATCGGCGCACTGAACCATCGACCAAGCCGTGGATACCGACACTGGACGACGGTCGTGACGTCGTTGAGTTGGTCGACCAGCTAGGATTTGACTCAATATGGGTTGGAGATCACCTGGCGTTTGCTGTGCCTATACTCGATCCGGTGGTGCAACTGGCACAGGCCGCGGTTTTCAGCACCCGTCTCAAGATCGGGACTGCGGTATTTCTTCAACCCTTGCGGCATCCAGGACCGACAGCCAAACAGATTGCTACGTTGGATTTACTTTCCAATGGTCGGTTTATATTCGGCTTGGGTGTAGGTGGGGAGTTTGAAAGTGACTTTAGCGTTGCCGGCGTACCCATAGTTGAACGCGGCAGTCGTTTAAGTGAATCAATTGAAGTCATGCGTAAGCTCTGGAGCGGACAAAGGGTAAGTCATTCCGGCCGACATTTTCAATTTGAGAATATCCAGATGGAACCGGCACCATGTCAGCTCAGTGGTCCGCCAATATGGCTGGGTGGTCGATCGGATCCGGCGTTGCGACGTGCGGCACGGATGGCGGATGGATGGATGAGCTATGTGGTGACGCCAGACACGTACCGCGAATCATTGGACAAGATTCAGGTGGAGTACGATCGATCAGGACGGTCGATTGAACAGTTTGTGTCGGCCCATCTGCTGTTTGCACGCCTGGATAAGGATTACGAGACCGCGCTGAATGCTGCGGTAAAAAGCCTGAGTGTTCGTTACAACATGGATTTTCGTCGGGCCGCTGAGCGTTACTGTGCGTTGGGCACTGCGGAGCAGATTGCACAGAGCCTCCAGAAATTTTACGAGGCGGGGGCTCGTTATATCATCTTGGATCTTGTAGGACCCTACGAGGAACGGCTTGACCACCTGGCTGCGTTTGCAGATGAAGTTTTACCCCTGATTGGGGAGATGATGCCCTAACGACTTTTGTACCGCGTAGATATCGCAACCACCTGTGTTGGCGTTGGCGATGTCAGGTAGGTCCGTAAGGACTTAATATTCAAGCCGCTGTTGTATACTGATCATGCACTGCGCGGCTTGTTCAGAGGATGGGTTGCCGCGAGCCTGCGGCGTTAGACTGACCAGGTCACCTGACGCTGTGGTATAGGGGCTCGTGATTGTCAGTTGATTTATTCTCTGGGAGTGACAGATGTCAGACGATATTCAGGACGCATTAGACAAAATATTTGCGATTGATTCTGCGCTATACCAGGAGCGGGGCTTTCAGCGCCGAATTGGGTATGGAGAGCGGCCCGCGCTGCTCAATATTGATTTGGCCAATGCCTGGACACGACCGGGTAACGTGTTTTATTGCGACAACATGGATGTGATCATCCCGTCGACACAAGCACTACTCAAGGCAGCTCGTGGAGCCGGTATACCAATTGTCTATACGACCACTGCGTATGATGTCACGAGCGGACATCCTTCCGACATGGGACTCTGGCACAAAAAAATTCCGGTAGAGTTGTTGCAGGCTGGGACCGAGACCTGTGCCATCGACGAGCGGATTGCGCCTCGGGGCGATGAACTAGTGATCGTAAAAAAACGGGCAAGTGGATTTCATGGAACCTATTTGGCCGGATTTCTACGTGCGCATGATGTTGATACGGTGATTATTACTGGCGTGACCATGGCGGGTTGTGTACGGCACACTACAGAAGATGCCATCGCCGAAGGATTTCGACCGATCATTGTGCGTGAAGCGGTCGGAGACCGGGTACCTGCCGTGACCGAATGGAACCTGTTTGATATTGATGCCAAGTTCGGTGATGTAGAGCCGTTGGAGAATGTGTTGCGTTATCTGGGAAACCTTGATAAATCGAGCTGAAGGAGAATTGTTGTCGGGTACGTCATGAACAGTAAATGCCACCTCATTTTATTAACCGTGAGCTTCCGGGTAGTGCGTCATGGCTAGAGTTGGCGTTGACGTGGGCGGGACCAACACAGATCTGGTTTTGGAGGCCGATCACGGGGTTTATTTCCACAAGGTCAGCAGCACTCCTCATGACCAGTCCGAAGGTGTGTTGAAAGGATTGTCCGAACTTTGCGAGCAGGCTGGCGTCAACTCAGATCAGATTGATCTGATCGTTCATGGAACCACGGTCGCCACCAACGTCACCCTTGAACACAATGGGGCAGAGGTGGGAATGATCACTACCCGAAATTTCAGAGACATCCTTCATATTGGCCGGCACAAGAGACCACACAATTTTTCTCTTCATTTCGATGTCCCTTGGCAGAGCCGTCCATTGGTCAAGCGGCGCAACCGTATAGCGGTCACGGAACGCATCTTGCCGCCTACAGGCGAGATCGAGGAACCTCTGAATGAGAATGAAGTGCTCGAAGCGATTGCGTTGTTCAAAAAGCGTGGTATCGAATCCGTGGTCATCGGTTTCCTGTTTTCATTTCTAAACGACGTCCATGAACGGCAGGCAAAGGTGATTGTCGAGCAGGAAATGCCTGGAGCCTTCGTCTGCACCTCCTCGGATGTCGCCAATGTACTGCGTGAGTACGAGCGATTTTCCACTGCAGCGATGAACGCGTTCGTAGGGCCGAGTACTACTTATTACCTAAACAATCTTCGGGAAAAACTCATTGGCCAGGGATACCGAGCCAATCTCCGGGTGATGCAGTCCAATGGAAGCATCTCCACGGTAGAGGCCTGTTCGCAACGTGCGGTGACCATGTTGATGTCGGGCCCCGCGGGGGGAGTGATTGGGGGGAAATCGGAGGGGCTGTGGTGCGGCAGCCGCAACATGATCACGGTAGACATCGGCGGCACCTCCGCAGACATCAGCACGATTCCTGACGGTCAGATCAAGATCATGAATGCCCGCGATTCCTATGTTAGTGGCCATCCGATACTGGTCCCGATGATTGATCTAGTTACGATCGGCGCAGGTGGCGGTTCGGTCGCTTACGTCGACTCCGCCGGTGGCTTCCATGTCGGGCCACGCTCTGCCGGGGCCGACCCGGGTCCTGCATGCTATGGCAGCGGTGGAGAGGAACCCACGGTAACCGATGCCCAGGTGGTTCTGGGGCGACTTGATACGGACAAGATGCTGGGCGGGGATCTGCCTCTGGATAGAGACCTGGCACAGCGCGCGATTGAGACCAAGATCGCCCGGCCACTTAATATCTCAGTGACTGACGCAGCACTGGGGATCATCAAGGTGATTAATTCAAATATGGCACTGGCGATTCGATCTAATTCAGTTGCCCGGGGTGTGGACC
>JYMV01034954.1_pt1 | contig 24821 bp, 18 predicted proteins | sample 338911 | NCBI WGS metagenome assembly JYMV01 (sample SAMN03354496, study PRJNA234377) | hydrothermal vent metagenome | biome: Deep sea; feature: Hydrothermal plumes at the Eastern Lau Spreading Center, Western Pacific Ocean; material: Seawater | place: Tonga | collected 2009 | depth 2000 m m
GGTGCGGCGCCAGCGTCGATGCACACTTCCTTCGCACCCAGCATTATGCAATCGATAACCTCCTCGTGTTCTGAGGTAAAGGGATCGATAATCAAATGGGCTGTATTACTGGCAAGATCCTTGATGTGTTCGAATGGTAATGGAACTCCAGTGGTTCTACGCACTTCGACATAGATTTTCTGCGCTGCAAGAACCGGGTCCAGAATATGTATATGGTCGGGCTCCAAGTAGTCGCCGATGAGCACGAACCTGCGAATTTGCTGAACCGCCATAATCCCCCCCCAGTTCAATTGAGCAGACAAACGGTTCGCTCCGACATCCTTCAACCCTAACGATGAACTTAGAGGCCATGGGAGGGCGGCGTTCAGAGGTGCCAAAGCACTTGCGAGCACTTTACCAGTTGATCCGAAAATACCCCGGTGTCTCATCTTTCTCGATTATCGAGATGACGCAGAACGATGGTCGGTTCAGTGACGAGATGAGGAATGAACAATCTGTATCCCAGATGATGTTCGAATTGCGTGATATTGTCGAGGACGGCGGCGCCCCGGGGACGGTCAATAGGGCATTGGCGGTGCACGACCGTTTGGCTCTTGCCGGATTGGGTGATGCGTACCGCTACCTGGTGCGCTCAGTTGAGCGAGGCGAATATTTTGGCATCGGAGATATTCAGCAGGAATTGGGGCGAATGTCGAATTCATTTCAACGAAAATTCAATGCTCGAATAGAATACATTTCGGCTGATTATCCCGAGGTAGAAGAAATCTATAATTCGTGGCTCCAACTGCGTTATATCAGTAATCCCATCGTAAGGTTGAATCTGGCAGAATGGTGAAGAAACAGAGGCAATTGAGGGCTCTTTCTATACCCAATTCTAATCGATTCCCTTCGCCTTCTCTCGCTATCCTTGTGCTCAGAATTCAACTGTCCATGAAAAATCTTGCTTATTACCCACCACACCAGTGTGTCATTCAATCTTGGTAAAGCCACCATCAGCATCCTGTTTCCATGCACCACAGACCTTGCCAACATACCAAGTGCCATCGTCGCGATACTCGTATTCGCCGTCGGAAGGTAGAGATTCCCACGAGTCTACTCGGCCGGGGGTGATGCTCGACTGCTGTGCATTAGCCGTCTCATCTGAGTGCGGCAAGGAAGTTTCATCGTCAGAAAACTTTGCCTTGATATCCTCAGGGTTTGGTGCGATGGCAGCGAGAGCAGCGCCTGCTGATTGCAGATCCAAGTTATCGGTGATTTCCTTTTGAGTCTCAGTTCCGGAGGTTTCTGTGACCGGCCGGCCGGCATCATCGATGCCGAGCGGTCGACTTTTCGCGGCACTGGGAGATGGCGGGCCCCTGCTGGCTGGAGGCCCCGCTCGTAGGTTCCCATCGCCATCGGCTCGGCGACGTTGCAGGATGATATTTCCAACAATAATCGCCACGACCAAGATGATGATTCCAGCTATATTCACTGTTGTGAATATCTGCCCCATCAATCCCTCGGCTGGGACCTCTACCTGAATCGAGATATTGGCTTGATTATTCATCTCGTCGAGTTCGGCAATACTGTTATTCTCATCGACGATTGCTCTTATCGCCCAGATACCAGAGGCATTTGGGGTTAGTCCAAAGGTCATCGGCCAACTATGCTGTGCTGAAAGGCCTTCATTCTTGGAATTGCGATAAATTACCTCTGAATATCCATCATGGTCTAGCCAAACCGTAACCTCAATAGGCCGCTCAATCGCCTCATTGACATTTCTCACCGTCATTCCGACCAGATATTCTCCCCCGGGTTGTCTGTCCTTCCCACCATCTTTCCACTCCAGGTCGACGGTAAGGTCAGGGCCATTTGAAGGTAGGCTCATTTCCATCCACGGGTCGGTAGCATGGTTAGGCAGTCCGTTATTGTCGAGTTGATTTCCCGCATCATCCTGACCCGACAGCCAGCAGGCGAAAGTCGCTTCCTCGGACAGTGATGAGGCATCTCCCAAATGTTGCATATCGAGGTTGAATTGGAATAGGACCAGGTCGGCGAAAGTGCTGTCAGGGGGTGCTTGTGCGGTGAAGGTCGGCCAGTCGAGCGCAAATGACCTGACCTGACAAACGATGGTCAGGTTACCTGTCCATGCGGTGGTCTCTCTGACATTGGCTACTATAACAACATCATCGAGGGAATAACGGCTTTCCATGATATATTTTTGAGGCTCTTGCAATAAGGGTACGGTACCATCGATGATGATCGTCGGCAGGTCTATTGTCAATAACAAGTAGTTACCGGATGAATCCCAAAGTGATACCTCGGCATTGAGTTGACCATCCACAGATGGGAGTGTAATGGCCGCTTCTATATATCCATCTACGGCCTCGACCAATGTTGAACCACTCCACTCATGGTCAATTACAGTGCCTGACCACAATAAGGTCAGGGAAGCATTTAGTGGATTTTGCGAGACGAAGAACTCGATGAATGAAGTCCAGATTATCTCATCACCTGCAGACGCGAAATAGCCAGCGGAAACATTGCCGACTGCGCCTCCGGTATTTTCGACAATGCTTAGCGATGTTGCATTCACCTGATTTGAGAAATACCATGAAGCAGATTGCGACCAAGAGTCATTGGTGCCGTCCTTGTCGATTATCACGATAACCAATGCTCCACCATCCAAGCCTTGTAGAATGAATTCCCAATTCACGGAAAATTCTATTGAGACGGTTTCAACATCTCCATTAACACTGCTGCTACACGAAATTTTCTGGCCGTTTATCCAACCGCCCAATGCTTGGCAGATTTCTGAAACCCCATTCCATTTAACCCCAAGTGATTGGTCACCACCCAGATAGAGAGATATTTCCAAGACATCATCGAGACTGTTGAAATCGAAAAAGTCAACCTCCCATCCGAAGGTGGCGTCAGGCTCGATTCTCTGACCTAGTCCGGGTGGGCTCTCGGTAAGTGCCCTCACTCCGATAATCTCGGAAATTCGGGCATCCCTGGTCTCCCAACCGACCGATATCCCCTCACCCCCCACGCCGAGTGGGTGGCCAGCGAAATCAAGTCCGCTGAATTCGACCTCCACCCTGCCGTGGTCTGGATTACCGTACTCATTGAAGGTGGCATTGACCCACCAGATGCCGTGGCTACCTTGGACGGTGAAATTTATCGCCACAAATTCTCCGGGTTGCGCTTCACCGTCAGACAGAGTTTCCCCGTCGTGCAGTCCCTCAACCCATATCTCCAACTGCGAATTATTCGGGTCTGGTCCACCGCTATCACCGAGCATCAAACTCAGGTTTCTTTGCGTTTCGACGTCCACATATGAGTCGTTTGCCGGCTCACTGGCCAGCAGGATGGCATGGTCGCCATCGATGGTGAATTGCAGTGGAATCTCATCCCAGGATAAATTGATGCTCATCGCGGTTCGAACCTGCATTGTCATTGTGCACAGCCCTGAAACATTATTTGGAACAAATAGATTATCAGTTGCATTTGTTGTCCATTCCTCGCTCCAATTATTCCATCCCGAACCATTGGTCAGTAGAGTAGATGCCTGCAGTCTCCATTCCACCTCACCTTGCTGGATGGTTGAGCCATCAGCAAATGCGATGCTGGGGGAGACCTCCAACTCACTGAGGGCTGGAACTACCGAGCCCGATGTGACATTGGTGCCGGTGGCAGCATTGGTGACGATTCCTATCGATGCTGTCACATCGTCATCGATTACCATGCTGGTGAGGTGAACATGGCTTAATGCTGCAGCGATATCTTGTCCGGGCACTAGATTTCCAGTGGTGAAAATCACATTTCTGGTCGGAATTAAATCCGATATTGTCAGCGACCAATTAACTCGACTTGTAATGCCGAAATCGGTCATTATTCCGGTCGGCGTACCGTGAATGACATTCTGTGGGTCAATGAGAGAAAGAACACCGCTATCATCAAGAGTTATTAGCGCCGCATCACCGAAAAAACTTCCAGTACTCTGAACCGGTTGCAGTCTCAACCAGGCACTGAATCCCGCTTCATCGGCGTGTTCTGTGGTCAGATTCAGCGGCTCACCCATTGCATAGGCCAGAGTCGGAATCGTGCCGACGAATGCCGCGTGCGCGGCCTCTATAGTGACGCTTTCCAAGGTCGGTAGATCCCACGTGGACAGTGCGGTCGATGAGAAGTGGGCACGATATTGGAAAAAGTTGGCTTTCCCAGATATATTGAGACTGTAAGAGCCGGCTATGAACCAGGTTGAAACTGTTCCATCAGGACCTTGCCAAGTCTTGGAAGTCGCACTGGTGGCATCGATGCCGCTTCTGAATTGCAACTCGACCAAAGTTCCGGTTGGCTGGCTGGCGGTGAAGGAGAATTGCCGCGGTTGGGCACTGGCCTGAGTGGTCGGTCGCAGGTCGAGAACATCGCTGGATAGGATTCCATCAACCATGCTAGAATTTGCGACGAAGAAAATATCCTGGGAATACATCTGACTCCACGTGCCATAGGGGTAGGTCGACATATCGCCACCGAATGTATGGATTGTGCCGTTCAGAGATGAGACTCCCATGTCACCGATAGTTGTCGGCAAGGATGAGAGTGTTCTCCAGACCTCGGTTTCCGGCGAGAAACCGACCACCTGATTTGAATTGATGCCGCCTACAAGCACGATTTCATTATGCCTTATGGTGCCTCGAACTCCGGCCACAGACTTTGGGATAGTGGTATTCAATTGCGTCCAATTGTCGAGAGCTGGGTCGTAGACTTCGACTATTTTCGAGGGTGTGGGCGCACCCCAGGAACTGGCACGAACTCCGCCGCCGAAAGCGTATAACTTATCTTCAAATGGAATCAATGCAAAGCCAAATTTAGAGTTATTCATCTTCGCAACTTCGCTCCATTGGTCATTGGCCGGGTCATAGCGCAGGGTTCGATTGGTAGCATCGGTCCCGATTGAACCGCTGACCCCGCCGGCAACCCAGATGTAGCCACCATATTCGCATACACCGGCATGTCCGACTCGCTTCAATGCCGGCATCGGCGTCCCATTTCTCCAGACATCTGTGGAAATATTGTATATCTGCACCATGCCCTTTGCTGAGTTCGAAGGGTTATTGGTCCCTGGCCACCAATCTCCGACCACGAAGATTTCTCCGCCAATCAAAACTGCTCCTGCATATGCGGCCTCGTTTGGCATCGAGGTTACAGTTCGCAAAGTTTGGCTATCGATGTTATAGGCCTCTATCATTTTGCTGAATAATTCATCATTACTCTGCTGCGGATTTGCATCATCTTTGCCACCGATTACCCATATTTCTCCGAGGTCGGCAACAGCAATAGTCGCTGCGCCGGTCTTCGTAATAGGCAACCCGGTGGATGTCGGAATCTGCCAAGAGATACCCGGTCTATCAATCAAAACATTTCCATCATCCTCGACGGTCAGCCCCGAGGTCGATACCCCGCTCTGGTTCCAGTCATCCTCGACTACTACTACTGCTGAAGGTTCGGTCAGTGGCCCGAGAGAGGGAGAGAACTCAATCAAAAAACCAGATAATGGAGAGATTATCAACAGGGCGAAAACCAGCACGGATTTGGAAAAATTCCCGTCTTTCTCACTACCCATGACCTGCGACTACACCTTTTGCCCTTGTTCTTTGCGTATTGCTGTCAATTGGAGATACTGGGGTGCGAGGGTTCAAGGATGGTGCTTCACTACGGCCGGACGGTCGAAGTATGGCTAGAGATTATATTGCCCGTGACCCGAGGACTGGGGAGCCAATCAAATTCGCCCCGCGACAGCGTCGCGGGAAGTCGAAGGCAAGGCTTCGTGAGGGCCCTTGGATGTCTTTGAAACATTCCGACATTCTCCCTCTTGCTTCGGGGAATATCCAGTCGATTGAAGTGCGTTGGAACAATGGCGTGATATCGCTGTACCGAGAAGACGGTGTCCTTGCTCTGGCAAGGATGATCGGTCGAGAAATCGACACGGTGCACAACCTGCTTGATAAATCTCTAATCGATAACGACCCCAATATCCGAATCGCCGCTCTCGAAGCATTGCCCCTGGTCGCCGAACAACGCTCAGGCGCACTTTTCGAGGTGCTGGAAGTGTTATTGGAAGACCCTGATGTCAAAGTGCGGCAAGCGGCCAGTAAGTGTCTGGCCTCGACCGCTGCGACATTCCCCTCAGCGACTTATAAGATGCTGGAAAGGGAATTGCGGCACGAAATTTCATTTCGTAAGGAACATGCCTGGCGTGGCTTGAAAGAACTCGCCCCGATATGGCCTGAAGTCACCGCCGAACACCTCGACATCATTTTCCAGGAACCTGATATTGACCTGCGCCGAAGAGGAGCAAAAATACTACGCCGAATTCTCGATAAAGGCGGGGCGGCGGTTTGGGATCTGATTTCATGGACCTTGCAGGATGAAGATGTTGAAGTTCGCAGGGCAAGTGCAAATACTCTGCGGCCACTCGCGGAGAAGAGGCCGAAAATCGCCCTGATTATCGCCGAGAATGCTCTCTTCGACCCGGATGAGGTCGTGCGAGAGAGGGTGATCAAGTGCTTGAATCTCCTCGATATTTCCTCAACTAAATTCCGCTCGCTGGTACTTTCAGGGGTGCGCCATCGAGATAAGGATGTGCGAATCGCATGCGTAAAAATGATCCCTCGACTTTTCTCAGAAAAGGATGCCAGAGACTTGGCACAGGAATTGCTTCGACAGGAGATTGACAAGAAGATAATCGGCATGCTCGATGACATTATCTTTGAATCCGAACTGGAGGGTGACGAGCGGGAGAAGAATGCAGGTCTGGCTCCGGCGATACCGGTCCCAGAGCGTGACCGGGAAATCATGGCAGCGCAGGGTGAAGTACCATTCGACCGTCCACAACTCGGACAACCAGGAGTGCAAGTGCAACCACGGCCACAGCAATTCCCGGGTGGTGTTGCTGTCGAAGGTCCGCAGCATTTGGAGCAACGGCAAAGAGACCAGCATCATGGCCAAGCAGATGATTTCGCAGAGGATGACTTCTCAGAAGATGAATTTCTAGCCGATGCGATTGCCGACGATGCGATGGTTGCGGCTGAATATGAGGCTGAACTTGCAGAGACCGTACCCGCAGAGGTTGCCATAACTGAGGCGGGGTTGGACTATAGCGACAGGGGTGAAGATTCGGCGAGGGATAATCTCGGTGATGGCGACGAAGAGGTTGTGGTAGATGAATTCGTCATCACTTCCGGACTAGATGCAGGGAACGACTTCGATTTATCTGATGCCGAGTTTGATGAGATTGATTCCGAAGACCACTGAGCAAAGGCCACTAACGAAAGTCACTTAGATGCAACTTCAGGCTCGGCCTCGGCGCTATTGTCGGTACCGTTCATCATCGCATTCAGTGTCAATAATACTGGTAGGAATAACGTGCACAGAATAAGTGAGAATATCACAGTGATAGCGGTTACCAACCCGAAGTCCTGGACCACTGGCATAGGCGAGAACAGCAGTACCAAGAACCCACATACAGTGGTTCCAGCTGACAAAATCAGCGCCACGCCGGTGGTCGAAATAACCTTCTCCATCGCCTTCCAAGGGTTTTCGGGGTCATTTTCCAACTCGGTTTCAAAGCTCCGCCATATATGAATCGAATAGTCGATTCCTATCCCGATGGTCAGAGCGGTGACCATAACTGTCAATACATTCCATTTCAAACCGAATAGAACCATCGAGCCGGCGACCCATAATGTCGCCATGCCGATTGGTAATAGGACGATTATCGCCGGGATGAATCTGCGCGTCAATAGAAGCAGCACACATAGTGATACGATGAGGGAAAGTACTGTCGACTCAACTTGAGATGTGGTCAGACCCTGTAGCACAGCCTGCAATTTGACCAGATCGCCCCCCAGATGCACTTGAGCATTTCCTGCCAGTCCTGAGCGCAGGGTTCCCGGTTGGTCGACAGAGCCGAGTTCACGCTCAAAACTGGCAATGATCTGTTGGCTCTCACCCGAAGTCGCAGCTACGACTCGGATTTCCATGCGCATATAGTGAATCTCTTCACCTACGAGATTTATCGTCCGACCCACCCTCTCGGCCCAAGTTCGCCCGGTCAGAGGGTCGGCGACGCTATCATTGGTGGATAGGTTGGCAAATGCCGCACCCAGATCCACTGTCGATGAGGCATCGATTTCGACTAACTTTTCGCCGAACATCTCAAGATTATGTTGCTCCCCCCAAGCCGAATCACCCAACACCGCATCACGTAATACCGTGTACGGACCCTCATAGGAAGGACTGCCCACCTCCCAACCCACAACACCATGAACGTATGCGAGCCGATCGTCGAGCCAGGATAATTGGTCGAGCATTTCCAAGTCTCCGGTGATGGCATTTTCACCTTCACCCTCGAAAAAGAGGTAGACGAATTTCCAACTACTCGCCTCATATGACTGATTCAAATCGGCACGAACCTGCATTATCTCCATCTCTTCATCGAGGAAATCGGCCAAATCGAACTCGGTCTCCAAGCGTAGAGCACCGAGAATCGAGACCGCACAGATCAAGATTGCGACAATAATGACCAAGGCCTGTTGGCTTTTCTGGAATTCAACAATTTTCTTAGATATCCTAGGTAGGGTGAGAATTCTGGATTTCACCCGCTCCTTCCCCTCACGTCTATCCATAACGACGTGGAGACAACCGACGACCACGGTCGAGCACAGGAAGGCCGAGATGACACCGTACGCCAATCCCAAACCGAAGGTCCGGACTGGAGGAAGTGGTGAGAGAATGTTGGAGAGGAAGGCGGCAACGGTGGTTATCACCGCCAGAGAGAGGGCGACAGATAATTTCTCCAGGGCCATCAACCAAGCCTCGGCCGGGGTATGCCCGTCACTGCGAAAGGCCTCGTAACTCCGTTGGAGATGAATGGAATAATCGATTCCTAGGCCGATGACCAGAGGCGCTATTGCAACCTCGAGTGCGGTGAACTGGGCACCAAATCCTGCCAGCGTCCCGTAAGTCCATATCAGGGCCAGAGAAAGGGCGACCAAGGGAAATGTGACGCCACGAAATGAGCGGAAGGCGAGCGCCAGAATCAACACCACTACGACCACTGCAATGATAATCAGAGTGGCGAGATTCTCAAACGTCCCTTGGTCGATATCAAATGATACCAAGTCGAGACTGGCCACCGAGTAGTGAAGTGTGGATGAAGCAGATAAAGCTGCGAATCGCTCTCGCAACTGATTCATCTTCACCTGCCTCTCATCATCGTCAAGCGCCGGGTCTGCTTCGATGACCCAAAGGGTGGAAATCGCCACTGGGGTGGGGTCTGAGTTCAGACCGGCGAGATAATCACAGGTCGGCGCCGGGTCAAAATCTTGATGCAGCAAACTAGCTTGAGCAAAAGCGGCAATCGACTCTAACTGAGTGTCCTTGTCGCCGCTACAACTGACATTTTCATCCAACACCAAATCAACCAATTCTGCCCAATCGCTGATATTGTCCAACGAGGTACCATTGGCCTCTTCGTCGAGCGCCAATTGGACGATTCCAGGTGCACTGATATTCGCCGAAATGAAATCTTGATTCACCTCGCCCCAATCCTGAATCAAATCGAGATGTTCGACTTGCAGGCGCAAGTTTTCCAATGAGAGGATATTACCACCATCATCGGCGGTAACATGAATGAACATCGGCCGAGACTCATTTTCAAAATACGGAGAAATCCTCTCTTCAGCCCTTGTTTGATCGGTCTCTGGCGCGAAGTCCGCCAATTGGGTATGGAATTCGGGAACATCGGGAACCAGTTGCAGCAATAACAACAAGGTGATGATTCCAGACAACCCGAGAATTGGCCATGCGACCTTTTCAAAGATGGCAGCATTACGAACTAGAACCGAAGGTTCTGTTTCAACTCCCATATGCCGGCGAGTGGTGTTGGGTTATTGACGCTGTGGGCGAATGGCAGAGTGAATAGGCTTTTTTCACACACCTTTAATATCTACGAAAAACGAGGTGAATAATTACTTACATGGCATACACATCCACTCCCCATAGGTCAATATTCGAGTGGTTTTCGACCCTGTCATAATTCCAAACTCTGCAAACTTTGCCGGCTATCCAAGAGAAGGGTTCATGAATAAGAGGCGGGTCGGCGCGGTGTTCACTATGCCAATCAAGGTACTTCTCCGCGAAAAGAACGAACTGCGCCTGCGATTTATAGGTGAGGACCACACCTCACTGCAGATCTTCAGGCAACGCCTGAATTCCACTCGAGGAGTCGAGTATGCAAACTACTTCCCGGGCCACCCGCTGCTCGAAGACCCTGAGTTCTATATCCGCACAACCGGTCAGACCAATCCGGAAAAATTGTTGCGTAAACTGTGCTCAAACCTACAGACCGAATTCACCAAACTATCCGTTTGAGAGTGATGACCCATGCCGGGTCGGGATACTATTGCCGCGGCAATTGGCCTAACTCGCTATGCCGTGCCCGGCGAGGGAATCGGGGGTATGCTGAAAGCTCGGGTTGCCGACTTTCGCGTCGAGGAGGAAATAAAGTCTATCAGCCTCGATGCAAAGGGAAGGTTCACTGTCGCTTGCATCAGCCTGACCAATTGGGAGACCAACCGCTTCATCAACCGACTTGCCAAGACTCTGCGCATGTCTCGCGACCGTATCTGGTTCGCAGGAACCAAGGATAAGCGTGCCATCACACGACAACTCTTCGTCATCGATGCAAGGAGAGAAAGAGTCGCCGAAGTTGAAATCCCCGATGTCGAGATAGAAATAATCGGTCGCACCCACCAGAAGATAGGTTTCGGTAGTCATCGCGGCAATATCTTCACCGTCATTGCCCGTGGATGTTGTGACGAGAATGGCAAGCCACTGTCCGAGCAGGATGCACTGGAGAGAGTCGAGGTCATCGAGCAACAGATGGATGAGGTGATTGGCGCAGGTCTATTTCCTAATTGGTTCGGACCGCAACGCTTTGGTTCCGGCAGGCCGGTGACCTCTCTGGTCGGACGGCATGTCGTCGAAGGCGATTTCGAAGGCGCGGTGAAGGTATATCTGGGCTTGGCCGGAGTCAGTGAATCTCACGAAGCGGAGGTATTTCGCACCGCGATACGCGAGGGGGTGGATTTTTCCGCGGCATTGGAGATTTGCCCCGAACGATTGGGCTTTGAAAAGACCATGCTATCCCACCTGATTGCCAAGCCTGATGATTGGGTTGGTGCTTTCGGCCGGCTGCCGCGGAATCTGCAATTAATGACCGTTCATGCCCTACAATCTGAGATTTTCAATCGTTCTCTACACGCTCGACTCGATGCTGGACTTCCCCTGGCCACCCCTCTCGAGGGAGATATGGTGGCCCCGCTCGATGAACGTGGTTCTCCCAACCTTGATCGCACCGTGGCCACAACCGCTAAGACCCTGATGAGAATCAGTAGAAATTGCTTACTTCAGAGATTGGTGGTTGTCGGCACTTTACCTGGTAATGGCATCGAACTACCTCAGGGAAAAGGCGGAAAAATCGAATCCACGGTTATTTCCGCTCTCGGCTTGGATGAAATCGATTGGCTGGTTTCAGCGATTGCTCGCCTGTCCACCAAGGGCAGCAGGAGGGCTCTGGTTTCCTCATTCTCTGAATTTGCCGTGGATACAGTTCCTATCGCTGAAGGTGAGTCACTTTCCGAGCGTTGGCAAGCCGGGCCACAAGAAGGTGATGTATGGCATCCTGAAGGCGCTTGTCTTCGCTTTCGTTTCAAATTGCCGCCCGGAGCTTATGCAACGACATTCTTGCGGGAATTCATGCGAGTTCCACTGCGGCAACTCTGAAGAAGAACCCTAGTGAGAATTACTAGGCCAAGAATCGCGCTCACAGAAGTCCCATCTCGAGGACTTCAACTTCACCGATTCCGACGATTCCGTTTACTCGGTGCTCAAAGGCGTCTACCAGCCCCTCGCCGTCATTCATCACGACATGCATCTGAATGTATTTCAGACCGAAAGCCAGAGGCTTTAGTTCAAGCAACTGAATATTGTAAGTCTCGTCGCCCAAACCATTCAAATTGGTCATTATCGAATCATAATCGATCTCTTCCACATCTGCGGCCAGAATCTTGTACGTTATCGCAACTTCTCCCATTTTTCTCACCTTCATTCAAGGACCTTCAAATCCACACGATGTGCAGATGTATTGAACCGCTTGATTACGACAGCGTGGACTGCGACCTATAGGAGTGCCACATTTTGGGCAGGGAAGAGAGGTTGAACCAGCCTCGGTAAGTGGAACTCCACTAGATGTGCAAACGGTCGCTCGCTCTACCATCAGAAGTCCTCGCAACGACCCGCCCAACGACTATCACCTTTCAAGGTTGCTCAAAAGATAGGTGCGACTGTGCGCACACGAGTGACTATGATTCGACTAATGTAAGACGGCCAGAACGTCCGGTGCTAACCACCAACTCGCCATTCTGCGCTCGGCACCATCCATTATTGATTCGCACGACATCGCCCGATTTGACCATATTCACGTGCTCACCCCAAAGGACGATTCCGACGATGCCGGTATCATCCCTCCCAACCGCTGAACAGACCATCCCAGAATACCTTGCACTGGCAACTACACGCCGTGGATATTTACGCAGGATGAGAAGGTCGAGAGAGCGGACGAAACTCTGGCCTTGCAAGTCGACGACTTTCTGCTCCTCAGCACCGATTAATTGCCTCCTCTCCTCAGCGCTCGACCAAAACGGCTGTCCCAGAGTGCTGGATTTGCCGGTTATGCTTGGCAGTTTGAGGTTGCTGGGGTAGTCGGGGCTTTTGTCCAATTTCTTGTTGCTTTCAATCATGGTTCTCAGCCTTCAAGGATTGGCAATGGCTTATCATGCCTCACTCTGGAGTTCTGGTGAAAGTGAATCTGGCTACCAAAGGTAGGGATGATGAAACTAATCCGTCTCGGTTCGCTTCAATACTCGAAAACCGACCGTCGAGGGTTCAACATCTTCGCCGGATTCATTCCCGTCGAGACGGCTCATCGACTCTTCCCAGCGCTTGGTCAAGGATATATTTGGAGTCCTCCACGGTTGGTGATTACGGCAGACTATGTATACCTCGGAAGACGCATTTCTGCTGGCTTCGGGAGAAAATCTGCGCACTTTAGAAAAATGTTCCTTCAACACGCCAATCAGTTCATCGATACCGGTGCCCTGGAACACCTTGGTCACAAATGAGCCACCGGCGCATAGAAGTGGTAATGAGAAATCCAACACCTTGGCGACCAAATCGATGCTCACCGCCTGGTCGGTGGACCAATTTCCAGTGATATCGGGGGAAATATCGGAGACGACTACGTTCAGTGGACGCTGAGCCAATTCCCTGACCACACTTTCTTGTATCGCAATATCGGTGATATCGCCAACCAGTAGTTTTGCCCCTTCGACAGGTATGCAGGGCACGAGGTCGACGCCGATCACTTCACCCTCCTCCCCAGACAACTCCACCGCCACCTGAGCCCAACCACCCGGGTAACAGCCGACATCGAGTATGACGTCTCCAGCGCGAATCAAATGATAACGGTCTTGAATCTGGCGCAGTTTCCAAGCCGAGCGGGTTCGGTAACCCTCCTCCTTTGCCTGTCGCCGCCACGTATCGCGGCGGCTCTCGTTCACCCAGCGGTTCGACATCTCAGCAAACCGTCGGGGTAGCCTTCAGTGATGAATGCGACGGGTGATAGGTGGTGGAAAGTGACTTGTGCTCGATTTGTTTGGCATTGGCCAATGGTGGTGCGCAGACGATTTCTTGCCGCAGCGATGACCTGGCTGGCGTTGTCACTATGTGTCGCTCCCGCCGCCGCCTATTCGGCACCCCCGGGCAGTCTTCTCGATGATACCATCGTGGTATCCGGTGGAGATTCGGTATTGGTCGAGGTTTACACCGCCACCTGGTGTCCCTCCTGTGCTGAACTCGATGATATTCTCTCGGTGTTGCGCCCCGAGCACGATGGCCGAATGGCACTTATGACCCTACACCCGACCGATGGGGTAGACGTGTTATCGACTCTCGCCGCCTCGCACCGCCTAGAGCGCTTGCAGACTAATGTCGCCAAACTGACAGGCACACCGACCATCTACATGGAAAGTGATATCGCCAGTGAAGGATTGGTATCCGGTTCGCAATTCAGTTCAACTTTGTTCAAATTCGAATCCAATCTACGAGACCGCACCGAGATGACTCTCAGTGCTAGGCAGAGCGGTGACATCCTCTCACTCGACATAACCGCGACCATCGACGGTGACGATACCTTTGACAATACTCAGATTGCGGTGATGGTCGGCGATGACGACCCGGTGGTCCCAGATGGAGACCTGGCTGCGGGAGCTGGTCCGTACGATGCGACCTTGCATTCCTTGTTTGAAGTAGAAATCAGTGATTCTAGTATTCCGTTATTCGATGCCTTTCCAAAATTACAATGGACGGTGACCGACTACCAATTCAATAATTCCGAGGTCTCATTTTCGGTACATCTTATTCAACCGCAGTCACAAGCGAATACAACGACCATCATAGTCACCCACGAGGTGATGGAAGAGTTTGTCGCCAATACCACCGTTGACACCTTTGCCGCCCTCAGCTTCATCCAAGAAGAATCCACCCAATCATCCCGCTCCGGATGGCAATGGTTGGTTGGCGGAGTGCTGGTATTGGGGTTCCTGATCTTGGCCGATTCGCATTTCCGCTCCATTCGCGCCGCCGTCGACATCGACTCGAGTGAAGAATAATGAAAAATGCTCCCAGTGATGCGTTTCTTCTCCGCCGACAGAGACCCTGCACAATGACCACTATCAATCATTGGTTTTCCCGTCTACACCGGTTTGACCGTGAGTTTAATGTGCTTGAACTGCACTACATGTTATTGATGGAACAACCTAACGAATATGAAACCGAGAAGGCCACCACCTCAAAGCGGGAGTGGCTGGTCGAATACGATGTCGACAGTGGAGATGGTCTGAAACGTCAACACTTGTCGATATTGAATGGACTGAATATGCAAGATGTGCAGGTAGCGATTTTCGCAGAACTGCGCAAAATGTATCCACTCTCGGAGCGCTTGGAAGTAACCATCACCAGATTAGAACCGATTACCACCCACACAGAAGTGAAGAAGTTCGATTTGAATTCCGCATACACCTCATGAGCATTCTGTTCGCCTTCAGGAGTCGTTTACCAATGGACGGCGGGGGAATGCACCTCATGGTTAGCACAACAGGAAAATAGACCTCAATAGCAGGATTTTGAGAGCAGACCTATTCTTCTTCACCAGAAGAGGTGGGCTTGACATATCCGCCCCTCGACTTCCTTCCGGTGCGGATTTCAGTGAGGGTCTTGCTCTTTTCATCGCTACTTTTTTCACCATCGGTCAACCAGATTCCCTCATTCTTCATGTTCAGTAATTTGAAGAAAATCACCAGACTGGCGATATCGGCGATATGGGCGATGGTACAATATTGGCAGAACACTCCTTGTAGGGGAAAAATCTCCACATATACCAGATAAACAGCCACCAGTGCCCCGATTGCAGAGATTCCAACCCCGGCTTTTAGGTGGGTCTCGACCCAGTTGGCGTCCGGCTCCTTCTTTATCGACAGAGCCAACCAACCCAACATGGTGAAGGCGAGCATGCCCACAACCCCCCAAGGCGTACCCAATAGTGGTGCCATGTTGTATTCATCATTGGCAATCACACTGGCACAGTCGAATACGCTGAATGCAGAACAGCCGATTCCAGAACTACCCATCTCGTGGAATTTATTGTGAAACCACAGGGTATGAGAACTAACCGTGAAGCCACCTAAGCAAACCAATAACAGGCCACCGAGCAATCGTTCACGGCGACTTGAGAGCCACTTCATCTTATTATCGCCAGCACCAATCGCGTTACTGATTTTACCGCCGAGAGGGGAGGCGATGATTATTCCGCTGGCAACTAGGATGATATGTAAAACAATCCACCAGTCCATCAGTTACCACCGCTACCGAAAATCTCGTACAACTTTACCCCGAGTTGCTCACAACCACCATCCTGAGCCGAATTGAATGCTACCAATCCGTTCGGTTTGAGAAGGAAACATGTAGGTGTACCCTGTAAATTCCATTCACTGAGGGCTTTTCCTGGTAAGTCCTCAACATAGTAAAACAGATTGCCATTACTACCTTGATGGATGTCGCCGGGGCGGTCAGCACAGTTTCGATTGCCGGTATAACAACCCTCAAAATCGGTTTTATCTTGGAATGCCTCAATTTCTTTTCGTGAACTTTCATGTCCGGCAATATTCAATTCCGTGGCGACGACGATGGTGATTATCACTCCACCGAATTGCGCATCAATCTGCGACATCGTTTCGGCGTCGCGCCAGCAATAGGGGCAATCGGTATCCATGAATTCGATCACGAACCAACGGTCAGTAGTGATATTCCCATTCCATGATCCATTGAACTTTGCATAGAGGTCAAAGGAAAACCATTCCGAATGGGCAATTCTAGCCTCACCGGTGATATTCGGCGGCATCTCACCTTTGTTGACACCTATTACAACCGGGTCGGTGGAAACTGCGATGAACATCAAGCCGATGAAGAATACCGAGACTACAGCCAAGAAACTGCTCAAGCGACCATCGCCTGCTTGATCGATGAATAGTCGGCGCCGCAGGCTGGCATTGTCATCTTTCATCATGTAATCCAATCTCCTCAATCAGTGCTTTAGCGGTATGGCGTATCGCGCCTTCGCTATCATATGTACTCTCAAACCCAGTTGCATCCAGTCGCTCAACCGCAAGCGAAGCCTTGGGCACATCTCCAGCCCAACCGCGCGAGCCGCCGGTATATTCTATTGAAACCGCGGGCAAGCCACTTTCCTCGACGACAATTTCAGCTATGCGGCGCACACTGCAAACATCACCGGAACCTAGATTGTAATAATTCAACGCATCATCGGTAGTGCTTACCAGATGGTACATCGAGCGGACACAATCGCGCACTTCGATGTAGGATTTAGCCTGATTGCCATCTCCCAGAACCTCAAGTCTGGTGGGGTCGTTCTTCAACTTGTGAACAAAATCAAAGATCACTCCGTGAGTACCGCGATTTCCGACAACATTGGCGAAGCGGAAAATCCAGGCCTGCATATCGAAGGTTCCGACCCAAGCCGAGATGAGACCTTCGCTCGCCAATTTGCTCGCGCCGTACAGACTGATGGGGAATAATGGCCCGTAATCTTCCGGAGTCGGCATCACTGAGGCCTCGCCATAGACAACGCTGGAGGAGGCGAAAGCGATTTTCTTGGTCCCAGCCACCCGCATTGCCTCGAGCACGTTGTAGGTTGTAATCGTCCCTTGTTTCAAGTCGGTATCGGTGACTTCAGTGCCGAGGCGAATATCCGGGTTGGCCGCAAGATGGAAGACGATGTCGATGCCCACCATATTCTCTTTCAAGGTATCGAGGTCGAGAAGGTCAGCCTTGACAATTTCCACCGCATTACCCGAATCGATGTGGTGCTGGAGAAAGTGCGGCTTTCCACTTGATAGATTATCATATACCACCACGCTATTGCCATTTTCCACCAATATGTCGACGAGGTGTGAACCAACGAAACCCGCACCTCCGGTGACCAATACGCGCATGTCCTTCAGCGCCCCCGACTTTGGCCTTTGGTTTGAGGGTTTTGTAGAGCGGGCTCAACTGCAGCAAATTACGCAAGGCGCATGGAATTCAATGGGAATGACATTGTATCGAAGACCGCAATTTCTTGCCTGTTGATAGTGCAGGAAATTTTCAGTTCCAGTAATTCTTTTTCTTACACGTAGTGAGGTCACTGACCATTTTCACTTTCCCCTATACTCCCTACAACAGACATACCTACCAGAGCAACATCAGGCCATCTACCGGACTCGGCACAAATCCGGTTGGAGAATACAGAACCACATTCGACTACAATCACGAAATGCGTGTTTTCCAAAGCAACGTGCCAGGAGAAATGAAAATGACAAAAAGAAATGAAAAGAGCAACAGCTCACAACAGCAGGAACTAGCCTCACTGTTGGTGGGCTATGTACGCAAGAGCAATGCGGGCGGAGCGGTCAAGGTGTCTATCAACACCGCGTCCTTCGCCGATTGTGAAACCTATACGACCAGCGACGGCCAAACGTATGTACAATTGGTCATCAGTATTGGTGCGCTCAACCGAGTATTGTCGGGCGAGCGGGCGGTTACCACTCTCAGCCAACTACAAGGCTGAAACAGTAAGGTCCAACACCTCCGGCATCGCCGCGGAACCGGCATCCTATCCCTGCGGGGATAGGGTGCCAAGCCCTATTATTCTTGAAAGGAAAAAGGTGTTCAAACTAACACTACGTGTTGTTATAGATGTGGAACTATCAAATAGGGCTCTCTTAGCCGTTAACTACATGGGAGATACCTCGGGGAAGCCCGTGGGCGACCAGCCGGTCATTATTGCCGGCCTACCGATGTATAATGAGGAAGAGACGATAGGCACGGTTATCCGCCGAACTGAGAAATTCGTTGACAAAATCGTTTGCGTAGATGATGGCTCCTCTGATTCCAGCGCCAGAATCGCCGAAAAGTGCGGGGTAATCGTCGAGCGCCACAGATTCAATCGTGGCTATGGTGGCGCTCTGAAAACAATATTTGCTGTAGCAAGAAAAAATAATGCTGATGTTCTGATTACCTTAGATAGCGATGGACAGCACAACCCAGCTGACATCCCAGCCATTATCAGGCCAATCCTCGATGGTGAAGCCGATATCGTCATCGGCTCGCGTTTCATCGATGGCGGCAACAGCGTCGATATGCCAGCATATCGCAAAATGGGAATCAAGGTCATCACCGCCGCTTCCAACCTTTCAAGTGAGTTGGGAATCAAGGATACCCAGAGTGGCTTTCGAGCTTTTTCACGAGTCGCTCTGGAGCGCCTACGCTTTGAAAGCGAGGGCATGGAGTTGAGCCTTGAGATTTTCGAGGATGCTCGGGAAAAGAATCTCTCAATCAAAGAGGTGCCTACGGTCATCCGCTACGACGTACCAAAAGGAAGCCGATTCACTGCCATCAGCCACGGATTCGCAATTCTGTCCTATGCGATGATTTCGTTATCGCAGAAGAAACCATTGCTGGTTCTCGGACTCCCCGGCGCCGGTTTGCTGGCCACGGGAGCGGCGATGGGGATGAGGGCGATAAACTCGGTCGGGGATATCACCGATGTCACTGTCGGCCCAGGCCTGACCGCTGCGTGGATTGGGGTTCTAGGAATCTCATTGATTGCCACTGGCATCGTATTGCAAAGCGCCCGATCGATTCTCCGCCTGCTGATAGTCAAGGAATTCGGCATCGATTAATCACTCCTCTCGCCACCCTTCTAGTCGATTCACTCACCTTTGGTCGACGCAGTGGCTGCGTCTCGGCCTCCACTTCTCAATTCTGAGTGATTGTAGTCGAACTGTGGCCGCTTTACCTTCAACCTCATCTCACTTCACCGGCGTTGCAGATTGACCATGTTGTTACTGCGAAGTCGGTAAGACCAGATCGAATACCCCCAGTCCATCACTTCATCGCAACAAAGTGGGGTGAAGTTATTCTTGTAGGTCTCTTGGCCGTGCCATGGACAGTGATGCCAAAGGCCCAGGTGGCAACTCCTTGGCAAATCGGCTCAAAGATGTCCGCAACAAGGAATGGTACTCCAAGAGCAGTGCTGCCGGCCGAGCGCTGAATGAAAAAATCGAATCCGCCACCAACGTGATGTTGGAAAAGTCACAGCGCGGATTGGACCGATTATATGCGACCGTTCTTGAGATGCCCAAGGTCACGGTTGCCCTGATGATCATCATGGCCGCATGGTTCGGTTGGGTCGGTTCGGATTTCCAATCGCTGATTGAAGATGATGTCGAGATCTTCCTCCCCGAAGGCGCCGACTCAACCGAATTATTGCTCGAGGTGCGAGAGGAATGGACGACTGATTTGGCGATAATCTACATTCAATCCAGCAATGCTCGAATCGGCAACGGTGAAGGCGATAATATAACTGAAAAGCAAATTCTTGAAGAGATTTCCTGGGTTGAAGGAGATGAAGATAATCGAGGAGCGGGAGAGGATAAACGAGGCGTCGACTGGGATAAGGAAGACCACGGTAGAAATGATGGCGCCCTGTGGGTCATCTCAATTGCCCAGGTGATAAAAGAGGTCAACAGCAGTGACGGCCGATTCAATGTCGCGATGTGTGACCACGGCCTACAAAGTCGCTTGGGAGTCGAACTCGATTGTGAAGAGCGCAATGAACAAATCGGCAGCGGGGGAGAATACACTATTCCCGACCAAGAAAGAATCGATGAGATTCTCGAACAGGCTCAGGGATTGGTAGATTCCCTGGTCAAGGATACCAATGGTGACGGGATATACGACACCGCGGCCATCATCATCGGCTTGAATCACGACATGTCGACAACCGGAGAATATTTCGACTTCGAAACATACCTCAACCATGTAGAGGACATCATCAATACGACCAATCGCCCCAATGACATGCGTCGCACAACGATGATTCTTACCGGTTTGACCAAAGTCCTCGAGGATGTATCCGACGAGATTTTTGAAGACTTGAAGGAAATGCTGCCGATTTCACTGCTTCTCGTCGTAGTGGTAGTAACCGTTCTGCACCGCTCTTGGAAAATCGTCATCATCACCGGCTTGCCTATATGCATGGCTCTGGCCGTAACCTTCGGCTCGGCGGTATTACTCAAAATGACACTGACGCCGATGATTGTCGCCACCGGTCCGATATTGATCGGCCTCGGGGTCGACTATTCTCTGCATATGATCAATCGGATCGAGGAATCTCGTAATCGGATTATAGACCGGAAAAATGAGGAAAACTACGAACGTCGGCGCCATGGAGAAAGTGAAGAGGAGGTTCCCGAACTATGGGACCCAGTGATTTATCGTCAAGCCGTGCTGGAGATGACCAAGACCACTGGAGTTGCAGTATTTTTCTCTGCCTTGACCACGATAATCGGATTCTCGGTGATGATTCTACCGCAAATCGTCCCGGTGATACCGATTCGCTCGGTCGGCATGACCCTGTGCATCGGGATATTCGCCACCCTGATTTTCAGCATCATCCTAGTTCCGACCTTGGGGTGGTTATTTCGCTTCCACAAACGTGAAAATCCGCTGGCTTGGGGTAAGATAAGCCAATTCCCAGTCAAACACTTCGGCGTTGTCCTACTTGTTACCGGTGTGATCACCGCCTACGGCGCATACATTCTGGAAGAGGAGATGAACAAGCCGATAACCGGTTCGTCCGAGGCCCCCGAGGGAATAATCTCGCTCGAGACTTTAGCGACTTATTCCGAGCAATTCGGCTCGGGTCAGACCTCGATGTTCATCTTCGATGCCGAGGATCGTGGCGAGATGAACAATACCAAGGCGATTCGTGACCTTCCGGTGCTCGATGCGATGGATAGAATAGAACAGAAAATCGCTGCCATCGAGCACACAAATACCACCAGTGTGATTACTTTCTTCAAGAGCATCCCGGTGAATATAGAACTTGTCGACGGAGTTTCGCTCTATCAAGGGAGCCTGTGGGATCTGCTCCACGACGAGTGTTGGGAAAGCAACGACCCGGTCGAGTGCAATGTGTGGTTAGCGCTCGATGCAACTGGCCCGGAAGGGAGGAAGGGATTGCGCAAGGACTTGGTGAATGTCGCTTTCGATACCCTGTCTTCGGAAGTCAAATGGATGTTGCTCAACGAAGCCGATAGCAAATCATTGGTCTATGTGGCCCAACCATACATGAATCTGATTTATGCCGGCGGTCTGCGCGACCAAATCGACGACATTCTACTCGGAGAACCAGAGGAACCTGGGACAAAAGCCTCCAAGTTGACCGGAGGTTTACCGGTTTCCCTCGATATCAACAAGGGGATTCACGATACCCAATCATACACTACAATAGTCACACTATTCGTCTTGACCCTTGTCTTGATGGTTGTTTTCAGAAGTCCGAGGCTTGGACTTTACACGATGATTCCGGTCGCAGTGGTCATCTTATGGCAACCATTGCTGATGCGGTCTGGTGATGTCAACGTCAACATCTTCACAGCGATGATAGGAACCATCGTCTTCGGTATCGGTGTCGATGATGCGATACATGTGATGCACAGGATACGCGAAGAAGGGGAATCCGCTGTAGGTATAACCAAGGCGGTAGAGCACACTGGTCAGACAATTTTCGAAACCTCACTGACCACGGTTGCCGGTATGGCGGCAGGATTCTTCGTCTCGTTCCCCGGTCTAGAGAATTTCTTCGTGGTCATGATGCTACTGATTTTGTTTGCCTTCCTGACCTCTGCATTCCTTCTACCGGCCATACTTACCGCTCACAACAAGGCTACTTCAGCGCTGTTCGGTAAAGAGAAATGGGGTGATTTGGAAGGCGCCCCTTCACTGGATTCCGGCGAAGTGGTCGAGGTTGAATTGCTGGCAAAAAGTTGACCCATCACCCTCACCCACGCCGACTAGAAAATCTCGCGACCACCATCCGCCCCCACCACCAATCGTACTTTCACCTCTAACCGGCCATCTGCCAAGCGTGTTGAGAACAGCACGGCTCGGGCAAGTGAATGGAGGAGTAGGGAATAAGCCCCTTTCTGTTCGCCGTTTCACCGGTTGACCACATTCAACTATGCATCCTACCCGCCCCTATGCGTGCCGCCATAGCAGGGCTGTTTGGACTTGCTCCGATGGGGATGCTCGTCTCATCGAGGGCTGGGCAATCTCGTCCTGTCGGATTCATCGTACACACCCAGTCTCGTTCGTTTCTGCTGCATTGTCCTAGCCATCTCTGACCACGTTCTTATCTCGCCATCTGCACTACGGAGAGGGGACTTTCCTCAGGGTCGAGCCCTGTCAGCGGTCCTCCTACACCTCCAACCGGGGGCTGGCTTGCTCGCATTTGAACCCTATCACTGCTGAGGAGGGTGTTGATATCCACTCTGAGCATATGGGTCGACGTATCCGGTATACGCCGCTGCCTCGGCATCACCGGCCGGATAGACTGCTTGTTGCTGGTCATGAACCACCGTCGGGGGAGATGGATACTGCTTCTGTGCTTGAGATTGGGCGACCATTGCGGTTTGATTGGCGACATCCTCTTCCCAATCCTCATCATTGACCCAGGTTTCGCCACTCCCGCCTTGTCTCATCAGGGCGGCAAATACAATCGATAAAATCACCATCAGACCAACCGCCAGCCAGATGTAAATCGCATCTACGCCCGCTACGGTGGCACCGAATAATCCATCTGGAGACGCCTCGACAATCCGCAATGTCGGGCCGGTCGCCACTTCGCCAGTACTGATGATTGTCGCTTCAATCCATACCGCTCCGAGTCCCTTGAGATTCCACACCGAATCGGAGGTATTGTGCGAGCCGGCCTCGATGTATAGGTAGGTCTGGTCGAGTTCAGTTCTCACTCCTCCCGGCCGTACCAATTCAATCATAATCTCAACTTGGCCTCCCAGTTTTCCGTTATTGTGTACGGTAATACTGACGGTGAGACTCTCACCTTCATTGAGGTCGCCCCATTTGGAATATTCAATATCACTGCGCTGCATCGAGAAAGAGGGCGCTCTCTGCTCGATTGTCCAAGTACCTAGTGGAATCACTTCGGAATTCAGCAGGTCATCGAATTGGTTGCCGGCCATATCGGCACCTACCATCCAAACAATCAATTCCAGCGCCGCTAGGTCAGCACCATCCTCGAGCGCCGAGGTAGCGTCGATCAGAGCCATGACCGGAATCGACTGCCCCGACAGTCGGTTTTCCATGAACGTAGGCATTACCATACCTTCGGCGACCGGCAAGGCGCCGGGAAGGGCATCAAGTGGCTGGATTCGCCAATTTACCTGAACTGAGTTGGGATTCAACTGCTCCAGTTCCTTGACTCGTATCTCGACTTCGAGTTCAGAAAGATCTTCCATGGTAAGTACTGCACTCGGTCGTGGGGAGAGGACTTCTGTCACCTCTGGTCTATCGCCATCGACAACTATCCACATCACCGGGGTCGAGCGGTCGGTCAAATCCTCGGCATTTGCCGGGAGGTTGGCAAGTTCGACACTCAGCGGATGGTCGCCAGATGTCAAAGGCATCTCAAGTTCGGCGGTAAAGCCACCACCATTTGCAAGAACCGTGTGACGCTTGCCATCGAGGAGAATGGCGACGTCGACCGGGGCGTTCACCAGCACTCCGTCCGATGACCACATCACCTCGCCTTGAATGGTAGCGGCAGCCCCAGGCCTCACCCACGCACCTTCGCTATTCGGCACCGAATCAGCGATGGTGACGTTCATTGAAGAGCGGGTGATCATCATATCGGGAGAATAGCGCCAGCGCATATCGGGTAGTAAGGTGAAGGAACTCTGTCCGGCACGGTCTATCACTTCCACCGCGGGCTCTCGTGAAAGATAGGAATCGGGCAACAATGTCCACTGTAATTGGAAGGTGACGCTCATCTCCATACTGGATGAATATGGGGTGGTGTTTCCGTAACGCGCCCCGAGAATACACGATTCAATCAACAGGTAAGGAGATTGTGAAGTACATCTCTGGTCGTCTCCATCCCAGATTATCGCCAGATTGTCATCCTGCGAATTACTGGCCAATTCAATCCGCGCGCTCGATAGGTCAGAGATGCCATTAACCTACATCTTTGGAAGCAGTGGATTCATGACATCGACGCCGATGGTCTACCTTCTACT
>JYMV01043583.1_pt2 | contig 24810 bp, 22 predicted proteins | sample 338911 | NCBI WGS metagenome assembly JYMV01 (sample SAMN03354496, study PRJNA234377) | hydrothermal vent metagenome | biome: Deep sea; feature: Hydrothermal plumes at the Eastern Lau Spreading Center, Western Pacific Ocean; material: Seawater | place: Tonga | collected 2009 | depth 2000 m m
CCGGCGATTCCTCCGACAATGGCAATGATGATGAATTGACCAAAGGACCGAAGCGGATTGATGGCGTGTTTGACAAGGTACTGCAATTCGATGGAACCAATAATATGGTCATTCAGGATCACCCTACTTTGGATACTAAGTTAAAGGATGGTAGATGCGTTGGAATGTGGCTGACTTTGCATAGAATTCAGGGTGCGCCAATGGTATGTGTACAAGGACGACTCCTTCACCAGTCCGGTTGCATGAGACATGGGATGCTGACTCCGCTCAAGAATTATTCATCTTGATTGACCATGTTGGTTGGTTAACCTCAGCCGTATATAGTCCGGATGAGTAAAGAATCGTGACATCTAGTAGTGATCAAACGGCCCGAGTTTACACAACTGACATAAATGAGTTACCTCAAATCGCTGAAAGCCGAGTTACCCGCCAACTTACTACTAAGGAAAGAGAAAAGTATGGAGTGCTAGATTGGTAATGACCGCCTATTGCTGTCAGAAGTTTTTGTCGGGCGGTTTGGCGCTGTCTCAACCATTGTGTTAGAAGAACAGCTGACCATCACCAATATCTGAACTAGCTGGCTGGCCACGATGGCCAAGCAAAAGTAGCCGGCCAAGGAATATTAGTCAACTGGAAAAACCAACATGTCCACCACCTGTTTTAATCGTCGTAAATATCTTGTGCTAGATTCGCGTATCATCAAATCTGCTGAAAATGTCACCCTGCGAGTGGGAACGGCCCACAAACATCCAGCCAATCCCCTGTTTGGGGAGGACCGCCCTTGGGAGGTTCGTTATGACAACTTATACCCTAACGTTCTTTTCGACGAGGAAGACAAAATTTTCAAATGCTGGTACAATCCCTTCATTATTGATGGGGCGACAGCAGATACGCCTGTCGCCCAGCGGGCCTCAGTTGCATATGGCAATGTGTCCAACAGCGGGCGAGAAATGGCACTCTGCTACGCTACCTCCTCAGATGGAATCAGCTGGCACAAGCCTGATTTAGGGATAATTGAATATGCCGGCAGCAGGCGAAACAACCTGTTGGCCCGAGCCTCGCATGGTCCGGGCGTATTCAAAGATTTAGAGGAAAGCGAGGCGGCCAAGCGCTACAAAATGCTTTTTGCTTCAGATGTTCCGGCCGCCCGACATGGGCTAAGTGTGCGGTTTTCTGCAAATGGGATCCATTGGGCAGAGGCTATAGCAATCGACAACAAAAATGCCGCTCGCGGCGATGCTCATCACACCTGCCTGTGGGCTCCAGAGTTGAAGAAGTATGTAGCCTGCTCACGTCCAATGGGCTGGGGAGAACGGAGAAGTGACCAGCAGGATGCACCGCTTCGACCTATCTCACGAACGGAGTCCGAAGATTTTATCCACTGGTCGGATGCGGAAATCGTGCTGGATCCCTCAGAGTTGGAAAGACAGTACTACGTTATGCCAATTTGTAGGTACGCCGATGTTTATCTGGGAATGCTAATGATCTTCAATGCAGTCAGCGACCGGGTGCATTGCGAACTGAGCTGGAGTCCAGACACCTTGGCCTGGTATCACGTCGAGCCGGGCACACCATTGATCGACACTTCACCGCAAAAAGGGGATTATGATTGGGGATGTGTTTATGCCAGCGTACCGGTTTTCATGGCGGATGAGATAAGAATCTACTATGGAGCCAGTGATGATGTACATTACGGATGGCGCCAAGGCTATCTAGCGTTGGCCACATTGCGACCGAACGGCTTGGCCGGACTCCAACCGGACAGGCCTAATTTACCAGGTTTGGTAATGACTCAGCCCATAGTGTGTGTGGGACGACAGTTGTTTTTGAGTGCAGAGGCACAGGGAGGTGAAGTGCAGGTGGCTCTGCTGAACGCTGAAGGACAAATTCTTGAACAGAGCAATCCGATAGCAGGTGAAGTGAATCAGACAGAAGTGACTTGGGTCTCAGGCCAGGATTTATCTGCTTACCAGCAGCAGGCGATCCAGCTGCGTTTCCAATTGAACAAGGCCAAACTCTACGCCTTTGATTTCTATGGCTAGCACGGCTCGGATTGTGGTTGACGGTTAGCCTGGTGTAGCCTTCTTGCCATTAGTAGTTTTAGCTGTCACTGTGGCCTTACCGACTTTGTTGATCTTGCATGATAAAGGCCGTACTTCGCACGGTCAATGGGAATTAGTTTGCCCCTGACACACAACGGAAACCGCTGTCGTTGTCCCTATGACTAGGAAGGTAGCTATTGCGGGCAGCAACATGAAGGAGGTCAGCATAGTAGATCCAAGACCCTCCACGCAACACTTGGTATTCTTCAAGATCGTCATACCAATCTTGGCACCATTCCCAAACATTTCCTGCTATATCATATAAACCATAGCTATTGGGCTTAAAACTACCTACTGGTGCAGTGGACTCCTCCCACTTATCCTTGCCACCGGTACCACTGTAATTAGCATAGTCTCTGGCAACACTGTCATTATCATCATCACCATCATCCCCCCAAGGAAACACTTTACCTGCCAATCCACCTCTAGCCGCAAATTCCCATTCTGCTTCTGTTGGCAATCGTTTCCCCACCCAGTCGGCATATGCCTTTGCATCGTTCCATGAAACATAGATCATTGGGTGTTTACCTGTAGGTGAATACTCAGCTACCTTGTCCCAAAGATCATATTCATAACCTGTTTCTTTAACAAACTTCTTGAACTGACCAACCGTTACTTCATATTTATCCATGTAGAAAGCATCCACGTTGACTGTTTCAACCTCTATATGTAGTAACTGTCCCTTCAGGAATAAGAACCATCCCCAGATGAAGGTCAACTTCAATCTCTTTCGGCTTGATCTTCTCAGGTTCATCTTCACCACACCCAATAAAGACAATCATCATCACCAGCAACGAGATAACTGATTTCTTAACCATCGCACCCACCTTTCGCATATATGCGTCTGATATTGATTATGTGGTAAAACATACCTTCACTATACCATAAGCTAAATGAATCCTGTACTCATACCTTTCCTTTAGCACATCTTGGTGCTATATCCAGTTCTCCAAATAGACAGTTCCAACAGTAAGGTTTCTGGTTTGATATTACTTTACAAAGTGACATGAGGAAGGCACCGGTGGAAACTACATTGCAACCCACATTGCTGTTATGACATCAGATCTATTTGTGTTGTTATCGGGAAAAATGGCAGTGTCTATAACTTGCAGTAATAGTTTAGTACTCGAGTGCCTTAAGCACTTCAGGCGTGCCGATTTTCCTTAGATTTGGATTTTCTCCCATCGGTTGCTTAGGAAGCGAAGGAAGTAGGTCATCCCTAGCAGAATGATATAGATAGTGGCTCCAGTCCAAGCTCCTGACACACCATAGATCTGTCCCAACCAATAGGCTAGTGGCAGAAACAGAAGCCATCCATAGCTAATACCTACAATCATGGTAAAAAGGGTGTCGCCAGCACCTTTGAGTGCACCGCTAGAACAGATCCCACATCCGTCTGACAGTTGAAAAAGAGCAGCTAAAAACAAAATCCGACTTCCGAGTTTGACCACGTTCGGATCGTCTGTCAATAAGGCTAGGAGCTTGTTTGGCATGGTAAAGAAGATGACGGCCATCAGGCTGGCATAGGTCAAGCCAATTTTAATCGCTGTATAACCGCTCTTTCGGGCATAATGGAACTGACCAGATCCGATATATTGCCCAACCAAGGTGGTTGCTGCCAGCGAGATGCCGATCAGTGGCATAAACGAGGTGTGAAGTAAGGTGATGGCAGCGGTGTTAGCGGCCAGTTCCGCATTACCCATCCGCCCAATCATGGCCGAAAAGATGGTGAAATTCCCAACATCTAACATCCCCTGAACGCCCATCGGTAAGCCGGTTCGCAACAATCGTCGAATCTGAGACAGTTGTGGTTTGAAAAGGGTACGGACCTGGAATCGTAGGTCGGTTTTACGAGACAAGAAGATCAACAGGTAGATGCAGGCAGCGATACCTCCAGAGATAACAGTACTAATAGCAGCACCTGCAACCTCGAGACGAGGGAAACCGAAATTGCCAAAGATCAGCAGATAGTCAAAAACAATATTAATCAGGTTGGCAAAGATTTCAATCCACATTGGTGTCCGTGTATCACCGATCCCAAACAGAAATCCTGATAAGGCGAAAGAGATGAAAGTCCCAAGCCCGCCGTAAAACCGAATTTGGGCATAGGTAATACCAAGTTGTTGGACCTCAATCGATGGTTTCATCAGGTCAAAAAAGTAAGGTATCCGACGGCTAATCAACAGAAGCAGTAGATACGATCCCACAGCTAAATACAAGCCTTGCCAGGCGACAACGGCCACTATCTTCGGTTGGTCAGCTCCATAGTGTTGTGCCACAAAAGTATTGACGCAGGTTAAAAAACCACCAAAGAACGAAATCATAGTCCAGGTTAAGAGTCCGGCTAACCCAACCGCTGCCATTTGGAAAGTGCCCAGCCGACCAACCATGGCTGTATCCACAAAAGTAATGATGGTTCGTGATACCATGGTAATCACAATCGGATAAGCCAGCCATAGGACTTCACTGTATCCACCAGAGTAGTTGAGCGTTTGACCTTTTTTTTTCAATTACACCTCTTGATTTGATCTCAGAAGTTGTTCACTCTCAGTATTTTTTATACTATTTCTACCTAGATATCATCAGGTATTCTTTTTCGGATACCCTTTTAAGATTCTAGTCGCCATCTGAAAATTACAATTGTCAGCCTAGAAAACCTTTCTTGTAATTCCATGTTCAATTCTCCAAATAGATAGTCCCAACAGTTAGGTATTTGGTTTGATGCTACTTTACCGAAATAGATAAGGAAGGTACCAGCTTATCTGGAAACTGTATTTCAATCCGAATGCTGGTATGACACTTGATCTCTTTGTGTTGCCTCGGGAAAGACAGTGAAGAAGAACTATTATAGTATCTATAACTTGCAATAATAATTAACTTGGCCAGTTCTTAATGATTCATCCTTTACTTCAATTTCTTGATTGCATTAAGTGTTTCAGGTGTATCTATATTCCTCAATACCACTGCCGCAGCATGACGAACCTCTGGATTCTTATGTTGTAACTCACTGATTAGTCTTTCAATTTTCTGCCCTCGAGTTTCACATTCACCATCAACACGAACCAACCTATCCAGGAATACTCGACTGATTTGCGGCATATAGCCCTACAGCTTTATGCTTCACGTCCGCGGATCGTGATGACGCCCGCGTAAGGCGTGCGCGGGGCGACGATGAGACTAGTCATCCGGGGCTTCTTGGTAAAGTTGCCACCGGCCAGCTCTCGGTGCTGTACGATTAGGTCGCCATCGAACTCTAATGCATCAGTACCACTCACGACACGAGCCGCCCCGTTCAGGTAGTGGCGTTCGCCGTCCAGAAGGGGCAAAGTCTGGCCGCCGATCTCCAGACAGCCCTCCGGTCGTACAGCGAACTCCAGTTGGATACTGACTTTATGTCGCGCTTGCACTTTGAACGACAGCGCGAGCCCCCCGTCGATTTCGCTGATACCGAGTCGGTAGTGGAGTTCAGGTTTGTGATCGATACGGCGTTCGGGAGTCGGCCCGTCGATGTACTCGGTGAAGCTCCCCGCGAAGACTATCTCGTCGTCTTCTTCCGGGAGGTTCTCGTCGCCCGCGCCGTGCATCCCGTAGTAGTTGTACATGATTCGCATCCCGTCGATGATAGCGTCGCCGTAACGGACGGCCATGAGGTTCGTGAAGTCGTTCCTGCCGACGGCAGTCATGCTCAGCTTTCCTCGTCTGATGCGTACGGTCGTCCGTTGACGGTTGATGAACGCGGATGTCCTAAGGCGATAGTTGTCCGGTATCGGCTTAGGCTCCACTTCAGTCGCCGGAAGGACCGCAAGCGCCATCAGTTCCGACGTCTCTCCGAGCAGTACTCCGAACGAGTTGCTTCCATCCTCTTCGGCTTCGGCCAGCCTGTCGTCCAGCGTGCGCAGTTGCCGATCGAGATGGTCTCGGGCGATCGTCAAATACTCGCCCTTTCGGTCCAGAATCCCCATTTCCACCAGCGCGTGCAGCACGCCAAGCTTTCCCGTGTCAGCACGTACGCTGAACTCGCTTGCTACCTGCCCACCCGGGTGACAGAGTGAGAGGAGCAGTTCAAGGTTCTTCCGCACAGGCACGAGCAACTCTGGCCGATCCAGCCGTTTCGCTACCTGAAAGAAGCACATGTTGCAGAGCATGGCGTACATCGGCGAATACTCGCTATAGAATCCATCGGCATCTTGATCGATCCCGTCGCTGAGGTAGTCGTCGATCTTCGCGACCAACCGTTCGTCGGATTCCACCTCGTTTACTATCGCCATCGCCGCACAGGCCACCCACCGGTGGTTCGGTGTGAATACGCCCATTGTGCGACACGAAAGCCCGAACTTGATTAGGATACGGCGGCACCGATCGACAATCTCCTCGCTCGATGGGTGTTCGATCGGTTGCCAGCGCTCCCAGATTTGGTGGATTCCACCAGTCGCGAACGCCGCGTTAGCTGCGTTCTGCTTGTCGCTGCCGCCGTCGATGGATCCGTCTTCGTATTGGAACCGCTCCTCGGACGCCTCCAGCGCCAGCCGGATGCTGTCGGCCACCACACTGCTCCGATGATGCCGCGAGTTGGGGTCTAGGTAGGCTTCCGTCAGGATAGTGCCGACACCGCCCGGGAACTGGCAGATGAGCGAGTCCGGCGGTCGGTAGGCTCCGTACTCCTCGTCGTCGGGGTCGAGAACCTGGATCGCTAGTGCCACGTCGGTTGCTCGATCGGCCAGCTTCGTCACGTATGGTACGATGTCGGGCGCCCATAAGTCGATGTTCCCACGACTGTTTTCCATTGCAACTCTCCCACATTGTCTCTGGCCCGTTCCCCTACCAACCACGATCAGTCTTGTTCTAAGCTGCGCTTGATTCTTTTTTGGATCTAAGGACCTTATTCTACTATATCATAAGCTAAGTGAATTTTCATACCTTTCCCTTAGTAGAACATCCTCGTGCTGTATCTAGGTCTCCGAATAGACAGTTCCAGCGGTGAGGTATCTGGTTGATGCCACTTTACCAAAGTAATGTAAGGAAACCGAAGATGGTTCAGCAAACCGGAAATCAGCAGGTTCGTTACATGGTTCAGTAGATGCTTGATTTCACACTGTACGCTCAATAATAACCAAGACCAAGCCCCAGACGCCGCGAGTCCCACCAATCTGCATATGGGGGTTGATTCCGACAAGAATTGTCTGCAAAGTTAGCATGATACCATGATACCCTGCCCGTGATTCGTTGCCATCTTCCCCTTAGATGGTTGAGCCTCTCAAACCAGAATGCGTGGTACCACAGTTTCGAAAGATGGAGCCTCCACCTCGATGGCCAAGACATCGTCATAGGTAAAGTACTCATTACTACGGATCCAAATCCAGCGATCTCCTTTTCGGAGATGACTTCTGTGATAGAACGAGAATTGATCCACACTACCAAAGCGGTTGGCCTCTCTCATCACGACTGCTTTAGCACCATCACCAACAGAAATCAAGACTAAAACAGAACCAACCCTAATGATAATGTCAAGCATCGTTAGGGTTGTTCTGAGCTTATTTACCAGAACAGCCGAAAAACCAGCGAGTATCCCCTCACTAACCTTCATCGAAAAATATCCCTTAATTGATTTATTGGAATTATTTACTGAAATTATGGACGAAAATGCTTCAATTATGATAGTATTGGCAAGAAATAAAAAGAATTGCTGGCTTACAATTGAATTCGGGTATTCTAATCCATGACAAAATCCAAAACAGGAGCCAGCGAGGTATAGAATACAATAGCTGTTAACCTATGTCAGTCACAACTCAAACACTGGCCGAAACTGGAAACCAAGGTGAAAAAGCGAAATCAGGTCGTCCCATATCGACTCCACAGATTAGCCAGATGGTTTTGATTAGACTTTTGGCCCCGTGACAGGAGGAGCCAGAGCCAAACGTATCGTCAATTAACTCCCTCGTTGTCCAATTTTTAGAAATCCGTGTCAGCTCAGAAAAAGCGAGGTTCCACCTGACCGAACCCTTTGTCATCGATGGAACTCTAGGACATGAGCAATTTATCGGTTTAGGTGCTGGATCACCTTTCCAGCTATGGTCACTATAGCAAAGACGGTTATTAGGATTACAAATTCCATCTACTAACCAGTCAGAGAGAATCCCCTTAGTGGTGGCGTTAACCAAAGCCAACCAAGTAGCGCAATCGGTGGCTCAGTTGCTTGTCGCTGTGGCAGACAAAGCACTTCTAGCTGATAATCTCCAATGGCTGGTTTTCCTGGTTGCTAACGTGGCTGATAATCAGGTGGACTATCAACTGCTAGAATCGGTTGGCTTCTGGTGTGACACCACTCAACGGTTGTAGGCTGACGGTGGCTACGGTGGGAATTTAGAAACTTGGTTGCTGAATCAGCTCCAATGCCAGTTGGAAATAGCTGTTCAGCTGAAAGGTACAGGCTTCCAGATCTTAGCTAAACGATGGATTGTGGAACAAACCTTTGCTTGGTTTACATGGTATCGACGCCTAAGCCCGAATTATGAACCAAAAGTCGACGTTCCGAAAGCATGATCTATATTACCATAATTCAACTAATGCTCAAACACCTCTAATTTCTTTCAAACAGGTTCTTTAGCTCCAAAATTCCATGTGTGAAAAGTTAGGAAAAATTTATTTCTATGAAGCCTGTTCCAACAGATTCGCTAGAATATCAGACTCAGAAAAAGAATCAAAAGTACAATTTTCGAATTGCCTTAGCCCAAGGAATTCTCATACGCATCTCCTTTGCCTTCACTGACCCGACAACTGTACTAACCACCTTTATTTACAAACTTACCCAAAATAATTTTCTTGTTGGCGTAACAGGATCTATAATGACTACTGGGTGGATGTGGCCCCAGTTCTTAGTTTCAAACCTAATTGAGCATCGTTCCCGCAAGCTCCCATTCTATATTTTGGGTATGAGTAGCCGTGTGTTCTGCTGGGTTGTTATCTGTCTTGGAACGTTCTTAATTTCAGCTCAGAATTATTTGCTACTGGTAACTGTTTTTCTAGTCTTTTACTTTCTAGCGGCTTCATCAATGGGGGTGTCGACGATTCCATATATGGATATCATCTCCAAATCAATTCGACCTCAAAGAAGAGCCCGCTTTTTTAGCTTACGGCAGTTAATCGGTTATACCTTCGCGTTTTTGATTGGGTTCTTCGTTAAATATATTCTTGATTCGAGGTTAGCATTTCCCAATAATTACGCTGTTCTGTTTTTTTGTACGACAGTTTCAGCAACTGCGGCATTTGCGGTCTTTGCCAAGATCCGTGAACCGATTCATCCGGTAAAAAGTGAACGTCAACCAATATGGAACCAGCTCAAGCAAGGTCTACATATTTTTAAAACAGATATTCATTATCGTCGATTCATTTGGTTTCGTATTGCAGGCCATTTCTCTGGGATAGCTGCGCCTTTTTACTCCCCATACGCGTTACAAAAGTTGGATGTTGCTTTGCCCACAGTTGGTTATTTCTTGTCTGTGGGTGCCTTGACTGGTGTAGTATCAAATGTTCTTTGGGGATACGTTGGAGAAAAGTATGGGACGAGATCGATTCTAGTTATTACATCCGGGCTATTTTGCCTTCCACCGTTTGTTGCATTATCCAGTGTTACTTTACCAACAGATCTACAGATCCCATACTACTTTCTAGTTTTCGCAATTAGTGGAATTATAACCAATGGCGTCATGGTTGGATTCATGACGTATATGCTCAATATGTCTCCGGGATTGAGCCGTCCAACTTACATCGGTTTTATGAATACTGTCCTTGTTTTAGTCAGTTTCGTACCAATGACTGGTGGACTTTTGGTACCTTTAATTGGTTATGAAGGAATTTTTATGATTTCGATTGTGTCTGGTGGCGTAGCTTTACTTACAGCCTATCGGTTGGAAGAAATCATACGTTCAGACAATGAGAACTTTAGTTAGTACGTACAAATAGGCATGTAAAGAATGTTGAGGTTTTTCGCAATTGTCGCGATAGTTTCCGTTAGTGTTGTGGCAATTCTCGGTTGTGGAGTAAACTTGGAATCTGTCGGTGTAAAGACTGACAAGTACTATTACCAAATGGCTACAAAAGCTAGAAGAAATAAGCATTATGGTCTGTCTAACCAATACATAGCAACTTTAATTTCAGAACGCCCACAGAGTCCACTGATCCCTAATGCTAGTATCCTATCAAAGAAAAATAATACAGATCTAGCCTTTATTGATCAGGGCATAAATCAGCGGAATGCGAAGAAAAAGCTGGCCTCAATAGAGGTAATAGGTTGGTCATGTACCTTATTACAGGACACTCAAACAGTGTTTTGTGAAGGCAAAATCAAGAATTTGTTAAATCAAAGTATACCGAATGTTGATGTTATTTTGACCTTGCATAACCAGAGTAATTCCCTGATTGCATCTATGCGTATCCCTATCGATGCTGATCCGATATCTGTAAACCATATTTATGCTTTTCGTATGTTTCCGCGCTATAATCCAACCATCAGTAAGGCTACTATTGAATTTCACTCAAGAGGAACCAAGGTTCCTACCTTCCCATCTGTTAACAATAAGGAAGTAAAAAGAACATGGCAAGGGAAAGACAAAGATTTAGACCAAAAAAAGATTCGAGATTTATTTAAGAATGTACCAGATCGCTTGGAATAGCCCAAATTTTATAATATGTCGTATTTTTACATAGTCGCGAATTTACTACCGGCCACTCTGTTGATCATGATGTCAATCACTGGATGCCACAGCCAGAAAAAATATGGAATTGCTGAAGTGGGTCTAAATAAGGCGGTTCATATTCCAAACCCACAGAGAATATCTCGTGCTAATATTCGTTCTGCCAAATACTATTTTCGGTTAGGCAAGCAAAAAATGGAGAGTAAAGAATATGAAATTTCAAATTTTTATTTAAAAAAACTAATAGAGCAATTTCCGGATAGTCCGTTGATCAGCGAAGCAAAGACATATTTAACCCATAACGACGAAATACTGTCAGAAGTAAAGGATATGTTTGATAAAATCATGACATATCAACAAACTGGCAGATATGAGGAGTCAAATAGATTCATAGATTTTCTTTCTGCAAAACATCCTTATCCTGACCTGATCGAAAAAACCAGGAAAATCAAACAAGAAAACTTGGTAAGACAAGGACTGATCGCTCTAAAAATCCTGGAATGGGATTGGAGCGATCGAGAATATTCATTTGAACACCAGAGACTAAACACGGTAATCAAAGGTAAAGTCAAAAATATTTCAAATGCTAGTTTAGCTAATCTTGAGGTAGCGGCCATTTTATATGATCAAAAACGCCGAATTATTTCGCGAAAGGCACTGCCGCTTGCAGATGAGATATTTCTGCCAAATCAAATATGCGACTTTAAAATCGTGGATAACAGATACGCAAACACCGATTATGTTGAAGTAGAATTCCAAACTCAAAATGGCCTAGTGATACCTCTGAAATAATAACGTTTAGTAATCAGCGATCGAGCCATCAGACAATCGGCTGTCTGGCCACTTAAACTGCCGTGAGGGGTCTGCGCCAAGTTCTATGACTTTAGCTTCGTTAACTTCAACCCCCAGTCCCGGTCCTTCTGGTAGGGAGACATATCCTTCATCATCCATTTCCCATGTTTTTTTAGCAGTATCTTCTGGCAGAACATTCTTATACCCTTCATGAATCAGGAAAAACGGTATAGAAGCAGAAACATGAAGACTAGCAGTTAACCCCAGAGACGACATTGTACAGTGTGGTGCCAACGGGACATGATGTGCTTCTGCTAATGCTGCGATCTTTTTCATTTGACTGATACCTCCTCCATGCCCACAGTCCGGTTGTAATATGTCAATGACTTGCGCTTCAAGAATTTCACGAACTTCCCAGATAGTTCTATCCCGTTCGCCCGTAGCCAATGGCACAGAAACGGATTCTCTTATCTTTCTCATAACTTCGATGTTACCAGGAACCCACGCTTCTTCTAGAAAGAGCAGATCTTTAGACTCTAACCGATCAGCAAACTGTTTCAGTATTGGTGGTGGCATACAGCTATGGGCATCAAACATGACAGCACCGTCATCACCCACCTGTTTCCGAGCTTGAAGTACCCGATCCACAAGAGCGTCAATCTCAACCGGTGTTCCCGCAAACGGCTGAGATCCGCCAGGTCCGGTTTTAATGGCTTTTGGGCTTGGATACATCCGGATCTTATCTCGGCATGGCCCACCAAGGAGGCGGTATACAGGAACATTCCATAGTTTTCCTGCGATATCCCAAAGTGCCATGTCAATAGCGGAGATTGTATGTATTATCAATCCACCACCCCGAATGTTCCGATGGGCTCGGAATAGACGTTGCCAATGGTGCTCAATCCGAGTTGGATTTTCACCAATAATAAGTTCTGAGAGGGACTCGGCCAGACTGCAGGCTACACGAGTTTCCATATTGTTAATCTCCCCCCAACCTGTTACTCCCATATTGGTTTCAATCTTGATATAGGCCTTCACTCCAATTGGAAAGGCATGGAGACCTGTAATTTTAATCTGAGACCCACTGTCTTCTACATATTTTGACTGAACCGACACATCAACCCTCTTTTCCTCTTTTAATCAACTAATAATCATTTTTATCTTAGTGATAAAGATGACAGTAATATGGCATGTTTTTATCAGGCCATGCTAACATAGAGAAGTAGCTTCCGCAAGAAGTAGCACACTCTCATGAAAACAATTACGTTTAAGGTAAAATATGATCTTTACCTCATATCAGTCAAAGGATTTATCCCCCATTCCCCATCCAAAAAGGTAATCATTAGATGATGAAAGATAGAAACGAATATGGAATTGGTTTAATCGGCCTAGGGATTGGTCAACAACACCTACTTGGATATCAGGCTAACGGTTTATGTGTTGCTGCCTTGTGTGATGTAGATGAAACACTGTTAACTGAAACTGCAGACAAATTTGGAATTCAGCAGAGATATACAGATGTAAATGGACTAGTTGCTGATCCAGATGTAGATATTGTTGACATCGCGATTCAGCCTTGGCTGCGATGGCCGTTAGTAAAGGCTGCCGCTATGGCTTCAAAGCATATTTTATGTCAGAAGCCATTTTCAATGAACCTCTGTCAAGCAGTGGCCATGGTTAAAGTCTGCGAAAAATACGGAGTAGAGTTGATGGTAAACCAAAACTCGTGTTTTGTTCCCGGCTTTTTAGCCATTGAACCTTATTTGTCAGATAAATACTTAGGAACCATATATTATGCCTCCATTATTTGTGACGGATGGTTCCTCAATTTTCCGGAGAAACATATTATTCCTGCCATGATGGTACATCACATTGGATTGATCTATAAATGGTTCGGAAAATTCAAACAGGTATATTGCCAAGCACACGGCCATAATAGATCTATCGATCAGGGTGAAACCATGGCGGTCACACAGTTTACAACCGAAAGCGATATTCAAGGTTTACTCTCTTGTAATTGGGCTTCCAGCGGGAGGGCTGGGCATAAACACCCCCACCCCCATGAGGAGATCAGAATACAAGGAACTAGAGGCTCCATATATGGGAACAGCAGGGAAATGGTTGTTCATGTGGAGGGAAAAAACGATGAGATCAGGCCTAGAATAGAAGAAACATGGTTTCCGAATGCCTTCGGCAATACGATGTCGCATTTTATGGACTGTTTGCGTGATGGGAAGAAACCACTCACAAATGGTCGGGAAAACTTACATGTGGTTCAAGTGATCTTTGCTATGTTCCAATCAGCTAAAACCGGAAGGTGTGTCCATATTGATGAAATTTCACTTCATGATGATTACGATTTAAGCCCAGCTCCAGTTATCGGAGCTACAGATGGTTTTGCCCATTAACGCAAGCCTAAGACAGGAAATTGAGAAAAAAGCTGAACAAATATCAAAATCCATTTTATGTTTCAGACCTTGATGGAACATTATTAAGAAGTAATGCAACACTGTCCTCTTACTCCAAAAAGATCTTACAACAGCTCCTGCACGAAGGACTGCATTTTACTGTCGCAAGTGCTCGAAGTGTCTTTTCCATGTGGCCTATTCTTGATGGATTGAGGTTGTCTCTGCCTGTTATTGAGTTCAATGGCGCATTTATTTCTGATCTAGAGACAGGAAAGCACATCGTTACCAACAGCATTGATTCGTTAGTAGCGAGGAAAATCTATCAGCTCATCTTAGGCTGTGGCCATCTTCCTTTCATCTCGACTTTTAATGGAACTACCGATCGTCTATATTACTCCAGAATCACTAACATGGGAATGCAATGGTATTTTGAAAACAGACAACAGAATCAGGATAAACGATTACGAAAGACTAGGGATTTAGCTGAGACGTTAGCAGAGGAAATCATGTGCTTCACCATAATTGATTCATCCGAATCACTTTATGACCTGAAATCTATACTGAAGAAGGAATACAATCACCTTGTAGAAATCCATTTTCAGGAGAACCTATATTCTCCAAGTTGGTATTGGTTAACAATTCACGACCACAAAGCAACTAAGGATAAAGCTATTAGCTGGATTAGAACAGAAAATGGTTTGGTTAAAAACGAGCTTGTGGTTTTTGGAGATCACACTAACGACATTAAAATGTTTCAAATAGCCGACCGTCGGATTGCCGTTAAAAATGCGATTATAGAGCTGAAACAACAAGCGACGCATATCATCGAATCCAATCAATCTGATGGAGTGGTAAAATATATTGAAAATGACTGGACAAATGGAGAATAGCTTTGTCATGACAAGAAATGATTTTCGCGACAAGTTACTAGGGTGCTTAGGTGGCGAATGGCTACCTACAGGAGACCTCAATGTTCGTTCACGCCAAATAATGGAAAGGGATGGTTTTACCATTGAGTCTGTGTATTATGATGCTGAGGCCAACGATTTTGTGCCAGCTTTTGTGTTAATTCCGGAGGGTGTTTCTGCTACCAACCCCGCACCAGCTGTTGCTGTTTGGCATCAACATGCCGGGCAATATCATCTAGGTAAGAGCGAGCCTGTAGGGTTGAATGGAAATCCAATGCACCATACCGGATCAGCTTTGGCACGAGCAGGTTATATAGTCTTGTGTCCTGACGCTGTCTGTTTTGAAGAACGGCAGAGTGAAAGACTAAGCGGTCGCCAGTACGAAGAATTTGAGTTTCTCCGGTATACTGTGGAAGGCAAGTGCCTAGCTTGGAAAAATATTCTAGATATGAAACGCGCAATTGATTTTCTTGTTAGCAGACCAGAAGTTCTGGCTGACAAAATCGGTTGTTACGGCCATTCAATGGGATCAACGCATACTTGGCTGATCGGTCCGTGGGAGGATCGGTTGAAATGCCTTGTGGCTAACTGTTGCCTGCCTACTTACACTGCCATCCAACGCCAGTACATGCTTCATTGCTTCCCAAACTTTATACCCGGCATCCAACAGTATGGTGACACGCCTAATATAGTTGCCTTAATTGCGCCTAAACCATTACATATGAATTTTGGCGAACTGGATGGTGGAAGTCCAATTGAAGATGTTCGTGAAGGAATGAAGATAATTACAGAAGCCTATACCAATATGGGTGTTGCTCAAAATTTCTCTTATTATATTGAGAATGGTTCGGGACATGTCCTTTCAGAGAAAATGTGGAAAAAAACAATACAGTGGTTTGACAAATACTTGAAGGATGCTAGATGAGATTTATTTGATAATCAGCATCTTGTTAGCAGGAGAAATTTTAGTGAAGATCGAGTGCCTGCGGCAGTCAGAACTACTTTGGAAAATTGTGCTCTCAACGGATGATGAACCAAATGTCAGTAGCTTGTGGCTTGGCAAATACCAAATGAGGTATGGCGTCTCTGTCTTGAGAGTGGGCGGGATTGGTGGAGTTGCCACAGATGAAGTGTACCGTCACCAAGGTTTTGCACGGCGGATTATGGAAGAATCCAGTACTTGGATGAACAGTCAGGATTTTGACGTGGCAATGCTATTTGGAATCCCAAATTTCTATCATAAGTTTGGATATGCAACAGTCCTTCCTGAGACTTGGATCGATATTGAAGTTCAAGATGTCCATAATGCAAATTTGGAATATCAAATACGGACCTTTGAGATGGCAAATTTACCTGAGATTTTGGAAATCTACCATAGCAACAATGCTGATCGGGTCGGTACTTTAATTCGGAATCCAGACTTATGGCGGAGATTCAACAGGGGCATAACTTGGGAGCAATCTGCCAACCCATTTGTTGTTGTTGACTCAAATGATCAGGTTACTGGTTACTTCTTTAGAGGAGAAGATAGCAATCATGTTACTGTTTCAGAAATTGGCTTTTTAGATCAGTCCATTTTTCCTTCAATTTTACGGTTCTTAGCCAATTATGCTAACCAAGTTTCAGTCAATCAGCTTCGGTTCTCAATACCGCAAGATCATCCATTCTCAGTCTTTTGCCGACGTTTTGGCACTCAAACTGCTGTTTGTCATCGAAGGTGCGGTGGAGGAATGATGCGGCTTATCAGGCAAACAGCGACGCTGAAAAAGATGTGTTACGAACTGACAAGACGGCTACAGAAATCAGCTGAATTCATCAAGTGGCAGGGGATTATTGAAATCTCAACTGATCTTGGTACTGACTTAATTAAGATTGATAATGGACACGTGGATCATCAGGAAAACTCGACAAGCAAGTTACGATACAAGTTAGAAATAGCACAAAACAAATTAGCACAACTCATGATGGGACGGAGGACAGCAGAGGATCTTGTTTGGGATAGTAACGTGTCTGTTTCAACAGAGATTATCGATCTTCTAGATTGTCTTTTCCCAACTCACTATCCACATGTGTGGTGGCCTGATCGATTCTAGTCGATTTAAACTTATTCGATTTTCTAGAAATGAAACAAACGAATTTTTATCTATATCATGCTTTTTCCTTGATTAGCTAATCGGCATTGTTAACTAAGTCGAGTGTTTTATCCCAAAGTGTCACCTGTTACATCAGGTAATGTGGAGGAGCAAAACAAACCAACTTAAATTGTGAGTTGTCAATCCATACACGTTTGGGTTATTTTTAAAGAGAGGTTCCATGAGAATTTCAGACAAAGTTGCAATCATTACAGGCGCAGCCTCCGGAATTGGAAGAACAACAGCAATCTTATTCGCCAAAGAAGGTGGGAAGGTTGTTGTAGCAGACCAAAATGAAGCAGGTGGCGACGAAACGGTTGATCTGATACGAACCGATGGAGGCCAAGCTATCTTCACCCGCGTCAATGTGACCTCAGCCACAGATATACAGGGCATGGTAAAAACAACGATCGATACCTACGGCAAGCTGAATATCTTGGTTAACAACGCAGGAATTGCCATACGTTTGCCTGTGGTAGATTTGCCCGAGGAGGATTGGGATCGTAGCATCGACGTCAACTTGAAAGGTATCTATCTTGGTTCCAAGTATGCAATTCCTGAAATGATCAAGAATGATGGAGGAGCTATTGTCAACATAGCTTCGATCTATGGTCTGGTTGGAGGAAGGACTCGTGCGGCTTACGCCGCTTCTAAAGGCGGTGTCGTCAATCTGACACGAAGCATAGCGCTGGATTACGCACTTTATAAGATTCGGGTTAATTGTATCTGTCCCGGTTTTGTCAATACACCATTATTGAAGAACATTTTGAAGACCCAAGAAGAGTATCAAGCATTGGCGGATCTTCATCCTATAGGGCGTCTCGGAGAGATGCTGGAGATTGCCCATGGGGTATTGTATCTGGCATCGGACGAATCGTCTTTTGTGACCGGAATTGCCCTGCCAATTGATGGTGGATATACAGCAGGATAAAACCCATTATCACATTAATACCACGATCATCGACCATTGTGTTGTTATCCCCAGTGCGTTTGTATCGGCAAGCCAAATTCTACAAGATCAATTGTCACCTAAAACCATCGATTTTTTCAAAAGCTACCAGTATAAATGTAGTATTCTGGATTCAAGCCTTAAAGTTGGGGCTGAAACCCTAAGTTGACAATAACTTAATTCTGGGTCGACCTCGAATTCTAACAAAAAAATAGCGGACTGTCCTATGGAAATGGGATATAAAGAGAATAAAATTTTTACAGAATCCTGTCGTTTGGTCTCATTATTTTCCTGGGGTATTGACAGACTCGCTGGCTTGTCAGATTGGTCCAATTTCTGATAGCGATCAAGACTAGCACTTTTGATAATAAACAAACTGTGTTGTTATAATTTAATTTCTAGTAATCAAAAAATGGTTAGCTTTTAATCTCATGACTCCCAGGGACGCAGATTTATACTATAATTTAGGACTTGTTTTTCATCAGCAAGGTGACTTGGAGGCAGCAGTTGCTGAGTATAAAAAGGCCATTGAGATTGATCCGCAACATTCTGCTGCTTATTATTGCCTGGGGAATATTTATAAAACCCAAGGCAATTTGGAACCAGCAGAGGTTGCCTACAAAAATGCCATTCAAATCAATCCAAGAGATGCAGGGTTACACTACAACCTAGGACTTGTTTATCATAACCTTGGCGATTTGGAGGCGGCGATAGTTGCCTATAAAAATGCCATTCAAATCAATCCGAAAGATGCGGGTGCTCACTATAATCTGGGCATCATTTATCATAGTCAAGAAGATTTGGAAGCCGCTGTTACTGAGTATAAGAAAGCTATTCAGATTAATCCACAAGATGCTAACACCCATTACTGTCTAGGTGTTGCTTACCGTAAGCTAGGCGATTTGGAGGCGGCGATAGTTGCCTATAAAAATGCCATTCAAATCAATCCGAAAGATGCAGATGCGTACCATAATCTGGGGCTTGTTTATTATAGTCAAGGAGATTTAGAAGCTGCTGTCACTGAGTATAAGAAAGCTATTCAGATTAATCCACAAGATGCACAAGTCCATTACAATCTAGGCGTTATTTACGCTGTCCGAGGAGACCTGGAAGCTGCTGTCGCTGAGTATCAACTAGCCATCGAGATTAATCCAGACTATGTGTTGGCCCATGACGATCTGGGTGCTATTTACGCCCTTCAAGGAGATTTAGAAGCTGCTGTCACTGAGTATAAGAAAGCTATTCAGATTAATCCACAAAATGTGCTAATCTACTATAATTTAGCCTTAGCATATGCTCTGAAAAATGAAGTGGTTTTGTCGGTAGAATCCCTTCAGGCGGCAATGAATTTAGATGAAGAAACTGTAGCAAAAGCACGATTGGATAGCGGTTTTGACAGAATTCGAGAGAGCCTAGAATTTCAGGATTTCATCAAGTTCAAATTACAGGAAATCAATGGAGTAGTACACAGGAATGATTCTGGTATTAAACGTCAAAACGGTTGACTGTCCAGAAGAAATTAAAAAATCATTGAATTGTGTGAAAAGTTCAGAACTCGAAATGATAATTCTATCGATTCTTAAAATATTGAAAGGGACTCAATGTGTCAAACAAACCTAATATCCTGTTTTTGATGACAGATCAGATGCAGGGACGAGTTCTTGATCCGGAACATCCTTGTCAAACCCCAAATATAGATCATCTTATCCAAGGTGGTGTTCGGTTCCAAAACGCATATCCGGCCAATGCCGTCTGTTCTCCGTCGCGAGCCAGCCTAATGACCGGATTGTTGCCGCACAACCACGGCGTGTTAACTGTAACTCATACAGTCGATTCGGATCAGAGTTGCTTGCGTACCGAACATCCGCACTGGGCACAAAGGCTGGAAATTGCCGGATACAAGACCGGATACTTCGGTAAATGGCATGTCGAACGGAGTAACCAGCTTGAACAGTTCGGTTGGCAAATTAACGGTATCAATGGAAGTGAGTTGTGGAAGCAAAGACAAAAAGAGACTTTGGGTGACAATCCGCCTCAGCAGACTTTTTCCCTACAACGCAATTTGGACAATCCTCCTGGTTACAGACAAAGCATCTTTTATGGGGTAACAGATTTACCACCTGAAAAACGAAATATGGGAGTCACCGTTAGTTTGGCGGAGGATTTTCTCCAACAAGCATTGACAGCAGATGATCCTTGGTGTTGTTTTGTTAGCCTGCAGGAACCACACGATCCGTTCATCAGTGGTCAATCGGCTTTTGACCTCTATGAAGTTGATGAGATTACATTGCCACCGAATGCAGGGGATGACCTAAAAGGTCGTCCTGGCATCTATCGTAAGGCGGCACGTGTATGGCGAACTTTCACTGACCAGGAACGACGTGAAGCAGCGGCCTGCTACTATGCGTCTATTACCGAGATTGATCAACTGTTTGGTCAGCTCATTGATTTGGTAGAAACTAATGGAAAATCAGAGAATACCATCATTATAATAACCTCTGATCATGGTGAGTTGCTCGGTGCACACGGTTTATATTGCAAGAATTTCTCGGCTGCGGAAGAGATTTACAACATACCACTTGTTATATCTGGACCGGGCTGTGCTAGGGGAATAACGACGGATGCTCGCGTTGGGCTACATGATCTCTGTCCGTCGCTACTGGAACTGGTCGATTGTGATCCGATTGACGTTCCCGATTCACGTTCCTTCGCTAGCATCCTTAGTGATCCAAAATCCAGAGAACATCAGTTTACTACCGGTTTCGCTGAATACTACGGCGGTCGTATGATTCTAACGCAACGTGTAATATGGAACGGGTCATGGAAACTCGTTTTCAACGGATTCGATTTTGATGAACTTTATAATCTGGATGAGGATCCACACGAAATGACCAACCTGGCCGAAGATCCAGCCCATCAAGAGCAACTAAAGCAAATAACCTCACAAATGTGGCAAATGGTTAATGAAACCAACGATCATAGTTTGTTCAATTCACAATATCCAATTCTTCGTGTGGCTTCCGTTGGGCCATTAGTTTTGAATGAGAAATAACAAAAGAATGTCATAAATATTGGTCGTGGAGTTAACAAAAAAAATCTGTCTAGATCTGAAAACTACATCTATTCCCCGATGTCTTAAAGCTACTGGATGTTTTCTATACGTCTTAACAATAGCGGCATTAGCTGATCAACCAAGCAAGGTACTTCCACTTCGAGAGCAATATCGCCAATTTGCGGTGTCCGGCAATGGTGATGTGGCAAACGGGCAACAAATCTTTGAAGACAAAGAAAAAGCCAATTGTAAAAGTTGCCATAAAGTGAGTGGTGAAGGTGAATTGGTTGGTCCCGATCTGTCCACCATTGGTGACAAATATAGTAGACAGGATCTCATAGACACGATTCTCGATCCATCTGCCAATATCTCACCAGGGTATAGTACAATAGTCATTGTGACAACTGAAGGTATAATTCACACTGGAATCCTGAAGTCAGCTTCAACGGAAGAAATAGTGCTGTCTGGCACGGATGGTGCTACTATTAAAATTGAGATTGATGAGATTAATCAACGTCGCACCAGTCAAATCTCCGTAATGCCTGAAGGAACAGAGGATCTAATCTCGAAGCAGGAATTCATGGATCTAATTTCTTACTTACAAGACCTACGTGAACCAGCATTAGAAGTTGCTCGCTCAATCGGCATGCCGGACGAAATTGGAGTTTTAGATAAAACCGTTCAACTGAATCCTTTCCATCTTGCGAAGCACTGCTTCGATCAGCCAGTATGGATCTCAGAGCATCCTGTCCTAGAAGATGTTTTTGTTGTTCTGGAACACCGCACCGCCAAAATTTGGTTGCTTTCCAAAAAAGCCGGCCGAGATCTAAAAATGCTATTTTCTGATCTTTCCACCGAAGTCAGCGACGGTCCTTGGGAAGGGTTGGTGTGCATTGCCTTCCATCCGAATTTTCACCAGAATCGAAGATACTATTTGAAACATGAGATGATGGAAGAGGGACAACGATACACAATCGTGGTAGAGAAATTGGCTTCTGAGAACTTCCTTTCTGATTCGGGCCGTGCTTCTCGGCAATTACTTAGGATTGAACAGCCAGCTGACAACCATAATGGCGGGACATTATTATTTGGGCCAGATGGTTACCTCTACATTGGTATGGGAGATGGTGGTCCACAGGAAGATCCACTTGGACATAGCCAGAATCTGGGCCAATTACTGGGCAAGATCCTTCGGATCGATGTAGATCAATATAATGCTAATCACCAATATGGAATTCCAGACGATAATCCATTCTCAGACTCATCAGATCCAGAAATCCGCCGTGAAATTTGGGCGGTTGGGCTACGTGAACCTTGGAGGATGAGCTTCGATCCACTTACAGGGGATTTGTGGGCTGGAGATGTGGGGCAAGTGCGCTTTGAGGAAGTAACCATTATTCGTTCAGGTGAGAATCACGGTTGGAACATTTACGAGGGTTTCGAGATCTTTTCAAGTCGCTACCGTCAAGATGAAACGACCTATGTCTCCCCAATCTTTACCTATGGCCGCAAGTACGGAGTATCAATCACTGGTGGTTATGTCTATCGTGGTAACCGACAGTCATCCTTTTATGGTGCATATATCTTCGGAGATTTTGAGTCGCGGCGAATTTGGGCATTAACACAGGATCAACGGAGATTAACTAGGATTCGCCAAATCGGTCAGGCATCAACAAGGATCGCCTCCTTCGGAGTCGATCGCCACGGCGAGATCTATCTGGTCGGATACGATAATGGCACGATCTATCATTTAGATCTAAGTTCAACGCACTTTGAATAAACTAATCAGCACTTAAAAAAAGGAAAAACCCAAAATGTTAAGTGAACAAGAAAAAAATGAAGGATGGATTTCACTGTTTGACGGACAAACTTTGAATGGTTGGGCGACAACAGGAAACCCAGAGGGATGGGTAGTCGATAGCGGCAACATTCTGTGCACCGCCAACGGTGGCAAATACCTTTATACCCTTGAGCAATACGAAAATTTTGTTTTGTCTGTTGATTTCAAGATGGATGATAATGTCAACAGTGGCATTTTCTTCCGCTGGTCTGATCTAGATGATCCAGTTCATACTGGAATCGAAATTCAGATATTGGATAGTTACGGGCGTGAGACCTCAGGATCCCATGACTGTGGTGCGATCTATGACATGGTAGCTCCAACCCATAATGTTTGTAAACCAATTGGTCAATGGAATAACACTACCACTCATTGTCAAAATAACATGATTACGGTAGAACACAATGGTGAAAAAATCACTGAAATGGACACAGACCAATGGTCAGAACCCGGCATCAATCCTGATGGAACCAAGAATAAATTCAAGTATGCGTGGAAAGATATGCCGTATAAAGGACACATTGGGTTGCAGGACCACGGCGGCAAAATCTGGTTTCGCCACGTTAAACTAAAATTGCTCTAGTGTTCTGTTGTTGTGACAATATTTATTTTCCATGATAACCAATTCATAAATTTTTAGTAAGTTTCAATCGCAGGTGAGGGGTGCACTTACATTATGCAAGCCTTAAAAATCAGTCTCGATGAAGTCAAATCGGGACTCATGTGTGCAGATAATATTCAAGCAGCGGCAGAAGCATTGCGGGAGGATGGTGTCGTTTTACTTCCGGGTGTAATTGATGTTGACCATATTGATTGCTTAGGTCAAAAAATGCTAGACGATGTTGACAGCGTGGAACAAACCAATGGGATTTCCAATAACTGGCAAGGCGTACGGCCGCCACCTTTCCACCCTTATCTGTTTTCGGATATTGTGTTTAATGAAATGGCAATTGCTGTCACACACCATATCATGGGCGACGGTGTTATCCTGGACTCTTATGGTGCCAACACGGCCTTTTCTGGAGATGAACAACAAGGAGTCCATGCGGACACCCATCAACTTTGGCCAAATCTGGATCGCATACCGCCACCTCACTGCATAGTGGTTAATGTTCCACTGCTGGATGTCGACCAATCTAACGGTGCAACCAAAGTTTGGCTTGGCACCCACCAGGACACTCGAATTCAACCAGATAACCGACGTCCAACGGAAGAGATGATCGCCGAATGGGATGCCAAAAGACCTGCTGAATATGTTTTTAGCAAAAGAGGAGATCTCATATTGCGTGATATGCGCGTTTGGCACTGTGGGATGCCCAACCACACAGATACTCCACGTCCCATGCTGGCCATGATTCATCGTTGCGAGTGGGAATCTCAGTGGGGATTTGAAGCTCAAAAAGGCACTGAAGATTTTTTTCAGCATCCAATTTTACAAACGTCGGTGGTATATGTCGATGCACCAATCGATTACCTTCAGCAAGGCCATTCAAGACCCCTAGCGAACTGAAAATATTAACCTTAGGAGACAGATATTAACCAATAGCTACATGTCCCAAATTCAAGTTGCATTAGAAGCCTTAGTGTGTTAAAACAGGATACAATCTGCATTTTTCAGTACTTGTTTAACTAATAATGATGAATATCAGAAGAGATAATATCATAATGTTAAGAAAGCTTTTTGTTACCATATTATTAATTACGATATTTATTCGTGTTGGAGATTCTTCCACCAAAGTTGGGTTTATCACTTTGGGAGAAAATGGGGCATTTACCAAACTAGCTCTGGGATTTGCTAAAGATACTTTTCAGACTCAGCAGTTGAAGCGCGGGGATCTAAAGAGTGATACCTTTAAGGATTATGGAGTCATCTGGTGGCATGATGGCGATACTGATGGCGGTGACCTAAAGGATGCAGAAATCAACGCTTTTATGGA
>JYMV01030017.1_pt1 | contig 24791 bp, 23 predicted proteins | sample 338911 | NCBI WGS metagenome assembly JYMV01 (sample SAMN03354496, study PRJNA234377) | hydrothermal vent metagenome | biome: Deep sea; feature: Hydrothermal plumes at the Eastern Lau Spreading Center, Western Pacific Ocean; material: Seawater | place: Tonga | collected 2009 | depth 2000 m m
GATGTTGCGTTGGAGGCCGTATATCAAGTACAAATTCCAAGCATTGATCAGGTTGGTATAGCGATGTATGGAGAAATCAAATATGGACCAGAGTTTTTAGAACTTGAAGGTAAATGGATTTTGGAGTGGGAATTTGAACAAGTTTCTGTTCTTTATAATTTAACTGTAGAAGCAGAATGGGAAGGCGATGATTTAGGCGAAACGAAAGGTAAACTTGAAAATTCTTTTTCGCTTACATATCAACCCGAACCATCGATGACATGGGGAGTGCAAGCAGTTTGGGAAAAAGAATTTCCTGAATGGAATTCTATTGGTAATGATATCGTTTCTATTGGTCCATCGTTCTCGTGGCAGAATTCGAATTGGTGGTTTAGCATCTCGCCTTTATTTCAAATTACCGATGTTGATTCAGAACCAGACTTACAAGTTCGACTTCTTTTTGGAATTGATTTTTAATGAAACGAATACTACTAACTATAATGGCAAGTTTTAGCATCATTGGGTGTATGGATTCAATTTCGGTTGCTCCAAAAATAGCAGAATTAGGAACCGTTTCAAATGCAATGCGACTTGAACGAGGCAGGGCTGTTTACATAACGAGTTGTTCTAGGTGCCACAATGCAGTAAGAATTACTCGATTTACACAATCTAAGTGGGATGGGATATTGCCCGAAATGATTGAAAAATCTAAGTTAAATAGTTCTGACTCAGTGGCTGTCACCGCGTACATCCGGAAAGTTTTAAACGCGTCGACGACGACCGCTCAGCCCAGCAAGAGTGAGTAGGGCGATAGCGCCGGGAGCTGGAATCATTTGGTATGAAAAAGCGTACTGTCCAAGCACAGAAAAATCTGCAGTTCCAGCAACTGACCAATGGTCATTTTGATACGTGAGAAATTGAATTGAATCGCTTGCGAATTCTGTTAGCGAGATGTCATATAAGTTCACTGTTCCCGTTGGCGAAGTTCCAAGATCGCCCCACGCAAAGCCCGCTGAAGTTTGACCGTGATCCCAACCGAGCATTGCATTTACTAACTGTGTGCCATTACCCATGTCGTACCAGTCAGTAGCGCTTCCTGTGTCACCGGTTGCAAACCAATCAGTTCCCGTTGATGTTGTTGCTGAAATTCCTAGGAACTGGTCAGCAAGACTGTCGCTAGGGTCTGTGATTGGAATGCCATCAAACAAGCCAATGAGCGAAAGCCCTGCGTCAGTGGTAGTGAGCATAAAAGAGAGTTTTCCAACAGTTTCAATACCGTCATTATTTAGAATTGCTGCAAGAATTTCTTGGTCAGACAATGCAAATTGATGGTTGGGATTATTTAAAATACCCCAAGTATTCCCTGCATACATGTCATAATCACCACTCGTACTATTGATAGTTACGTAGTCAGCAAATAGCACGGCGGGACTTGCAAGTAATAGCGTAAAAACTAGGTTTTTATAGTTCAAAAATGACATGGGCTGTTTGTTCATCGGCCTAAAAAGAGGGTCTCCTAACTACTTCTTACCATCAACCCATTCAAATGTTCGCAAAAAAATTCCGAATAGACGGCTCAAACTACCTATTTTCACAAAATAGGTGAAATAAGTCCGATTGCGTTTTGCCAGAGTCTTTTTTGGATGGACCAGTTTGACACAGTTACTGCGTCTACAGAGGTGGATTGTTCTATGTATGAAGATTGTAAAAAGCGTAATTCACTTGCGAAATCAGTGTCATACACGAGCATGTTGACTTCAAAATTGAGTTCTAAACTTCTTCGATCTAAATTTGCAGAACCGATGAGAGCTAGATTTCGATCAATGGTGAGCGTCTTCGAATGGAGTAACCCGCCGTGGAATTCATGGATATGAATTCCAGCATCAAGCAGTTTTGCAAAACTGCTTTTACTCGCCGCAGCAATGAGTTTGGAATCATTTTTTGCAGGTAGTACTAAGTGCGTTTCGATTCCTCTTCGAGCACAAATGAGTAACGCTAACTCTGTTGAATCATCTAAACAAAAATACGGAGTAGTAATAATTAATTCTTCTTGTGCAGCAAAAAATGCTGTTTGGAGTAATTGACTAAGTGCACGGTTGTTGCTGTTCGGGCCCGTCGCCATTAACTGGGCGGGGAAACCATGTTCAGAAACAACTATTGGTTGTTGCAATATATTCGATAAATCTTCATCACTATCCATAAACCAATCTTGAATAAAGATGGCTTGTAATTCGCGTACGATGGGTCCTGTTAATCGTACGGAAGCATCGACCCAAGGCGCAAATTTTTTCTTTGGTGCAAATGAAGCTTCTGCAATGTTGTTGGAGCCCATGTAACCAATCGTGTTATCTATAACCGCTATTTTTCTGTGATTACGCAAATCTAATCGTACGAGCGCTGCCCTAAAAATATTTGAAGGGAGAGCGGCGCTAACTAAAACACCACGATTTAGTAGTTGTTTGCACGCTTTAGACTCTAAAAAATCTCTTGCCCCCACAGAGTCTAATAATAGTCGGCAAGTGACACCTCTTTCTGTTGCATTGATGAGTGTTTCTGAAATTAATTTGCCCGCATCATCATCAAGCATAATGTATGAAAGAATATGGCAGTGTTCTTTTGCTTGATTAATATCATCAGCGAGCGAACGAATCCATTTTTCAGAGTCGCCAAATAATGTGGCATTGTTCCCGTCAAGAACATACGATGCCCCAACTGTTTCAGCTATTGAAGCGATAGAGCCGAATTTCTGTTTAGTTGAATCTTTACTAAACGAGGCGCAGCAATTATGTGTGGATACATTTTGTGGGATTAACGAGAGGATTTTTTTATGGCGTTTCATTCGGGTGGAACCAAGTCGCATAGTTCCGAACAACAGGTATATAACCGACCCAACAAATGGGATAAAAACGATGAGTAATATCCACGATAACTTGGCGGATGCTGTTTTCTTCCTTTGAAGAATTACAATCGCAATCACCAATACCTTGAGGGTGAATTCCCCAATAATAAAAATAAGTGGCCATGACGAAGTAAGCATATGTTCAAGATACCCTTATTTTGTAAGTAGTTACTTCATGGTTACTTGAGCAAAATCGGTCAAGTCAAATTCTGCAGCAATTCCCTTGTCAATCTTGCCGAAATTGGTGTGTAACCAATTTAATCGAGTGATTTTTTCTTTTGCAAGCGCTTCGAGTTGTCGTTCTTGATTTGGAGCTGATCCCCAGATTAATCTGCTTGGTGTGTTGGTTACAAATGTCATGTATCCAGAACTGCCCCATTCAGAGAGGTCAATTTTTTGAATTTGCGTTAACCAACTTTTGTCGTAAATGAGATGAAGGACCTTTAGACTGTCTAGAACGTCATCTCCATTCCAACTTGTACCTGCTTTTTGTGGTCGATTGTGGCTTGGGTTAATGAGTGTAATGTAGTGGTGTATCTCGTTCACAATACTGCCGGTTCTCGTTGGCAATCGTCTGCCATTAGAATCAATAAATACTTCACCTTTTAAATCTTTTACTTTGGCGTAAGGGGTAAGGAATGTCGCATCAATACTTGCTTCTTTGTCGCTTATCCACTTGACTTGATGAACGTTTGTGAACCAACCACTTTGTTCTATTGCATTTGCAGTTTCGATTAATCCGTCTCTGCCAACGGTAGTTTGCGATAGATGTGCGCGAGCAATATTTTTTAATTCAACGAGAAGTGAATTATCAATCCAAATTGGCGGTGCATTAAAAGTAACCGTAATTTCTGCAGCGGAAATCCTGGTAGCGCGCAGTTTTGGGATACTCATAGCTGTAATAGTGACAAGCCCTGCAACAGCTAGAACCCAGGAAATTAATACAGGTGATTTAAAAATATCTGCGATTGATGTAAAAACTGTTGCGATAATCGTGCTGACTGTAGTTTTAATTCGACTTTTCTTCTTTCGTGCCATAGCGTACTTCCAACATCGGCATTGAGCACGTTTTGTCTTGAAGTTAAGGGTTTAGCAGAGACGCTCTTAGTAATGCATTTGCGACAAGTGCTGAACAAAGCATTGGCATTGAAAACCCCGCATGTTTAGCAGCCATTGGGATGAGTGAATGGTCGGTGAAACCCGGCATGGTATTTATCTCAAGCAGCCAAGGGCCCTGGTCATTTAGAATAAAATCGACACGAGCAATATCGTTGATATTCATTTTGGAATACAACTCAAGGGCATTTTTTACACAGGGGTTTTCGGGTAGTACAGGATCTACGATATATTGGGTGTCATCTCGTTCATATTTTGCGGCAAAATCATAAGTATGACAATCTTTTGGTGGAATAATTTCAATAACAGGGAGCGGATTACCGTTAATAATTCCAACAGTAATTTCTCTGCCACATATATAAGATTCGGCAAGTAGTGATGTCCGAGATTTGTGTAATTCTAGTCGTGCTTGTTCGAGTTCTTTATCATCGTGACAAATTGCCATGTCAATACTTGAACCATCATCAATCGGTTTTAGAATTAATGGCAGGCTAACGCTGCACGGTATATGTTCAGTAAGCAAGCCCCAGTTAGGAGTTTGAATACCGATTTGCTTTGCTATCTCTTTAGTTTTAATTTTATTCATCGCGGTTTCAGATTCCTTAGAACCTGAACCGACAAAGGGAATGCCCGTATTTTCGAGTAATTTTTGGAGTGGTCCACCTTCGCCATAGGGACCGTGTAAGACTGGGAAAAAAACATCCGCTTGCATTTCAATTAAGTCTTTTTCACTGGTGTGTTGTATAGATATAGTCTGGACATTAAATTCGCCGGACTGGCTTAGTGCTTGTGCAACAGCTGTCCCAGAACGAATGGATACATCATGTTCGGCGTCAGGTCCACCCATTAACACAACTACGTTTGGAATACTCATCGCTGTACCTCAGGGTCGCGCGACCAAATAACAACTTCATTCTGTAGAAGGATATTTGTTTGTTCAAGCACTTTCTGTTTCACCGAGTTCATTAGTGTAATCACATCTTTTCCAGTCGCAGATGCAGTTGTTGTAATGAAATTTGCATGCAACGGACTTACAGATGCTCCGCCAATGGCGAGTCCTTTCAGGCCTGCATCTTCAATAATTTTACCAGCTGAAATACGTTCACCGTTCTCGGAGATTGGGTTCTTGAAAGCACAGCCCGCCGATGAATCTGCAAGCGGTTGTTTCGATTTTTTCCAAGCAAAAATTTCTTTGACTCTTTTTCGAAGTGCTACTGGGTCGCATTCTTGCAATTCAAATGTTGCAGATAAAATAATTGGGTCTACAATTTTATTTGTTCGATAATCAAAACCAAGTTCTTCTTTTTTATAGGTGATAAGTTCGCCGACATTTGTCAAGCATGTAACTGTCGAAAGTGAATCGCTAATCGCTCCATACACTCCACCTGCATTCATTCGAATTGCACCGCCAATAGAAGCAGGTATGCCAGCGACTGCGCTTAGCCCATCAAGCCCACAACGAGAAGTTTCAATTACAGTTTTCGCTAAATCTGCCCCAGCCATTGCGTGCATTGCGTCGATAGACCCTTCTCTGTTGAAGCGAATTTTTGTAAAACATTCGTGGTCTAATTTAATGACTATTCCATCTACTCCGATGTCATCCACTAACAAGTTTGCGCCTTTCCCCAATATTCTGCATGGTATTTCATCATCGTGGCATCTACGTAACAAAATAGAAAGTGCATCTGCAGACTGTGGGCGAACTAAGGTATCTGCTCGACCTCCGATTGCGAAGTATGTCAAGGAGCCAATTTGTGCATCAAGTTTAACATCAACCTCTAGGTCTTCAAGTAAGGTTGATTTAAATGCAGATGCCATGTGATTACGAGGGAACTTGTGTGGAATTTGCAAGTGAATGAGCGATGTTTGTTACAGGCCCAGCACCCATTACGACAATTAAATCGCCATCACGAGCAGTTTGTTGAACGTGTTTAACGATGTCTCCAAAATCATTTATATGTTTTGCAGATGCACCTTTAACGTTAAGTTTATCCACGAGGTCTTGAGCAGAAACGCGCTGTTGTTCAGCGATTGAATCTCTAACAAAATAAATATGTGGAACTATAACTTCATCTGCACTTGAAAAACTTTGTGCAAATTGGTCGAGCAAAAATCTAGTTCTGCTGTGCTGATGCGGTTGGAAAACACAAATTAATCTCTTTGGTAATTCGGCAGCGCGTAACGCACGTAATGTCATTTCAATTTCGGTTGGGTGGTGACCGTAATCATCGTAAACTAACGCTTCGCCACCATCTTTGCACGTAAACGTACCAAGTTTTTGTAATCTTCTATCAACACCTTTGAACTGTTCAAGTGGTTCGATAAGAGCTTCCCAATCAACACCCAGGTTTGCAGTAAGAATCGCAGCAGCGGCAGCATTCAAAGCGTTATGCGAACCTGGCATCGGATTTGTCCATTGGATTGTCCACATTCCATCGCGTAAAATGCCTACTCGGCGGACACTCGGGTCAAACATAACTTGGTAATCAGCTTCAGGGTGAAAACCAAATGTTTCAACTTTGCAAGGCAACCCTGGTGTAATAATGTTTCGGTGTGCACCGTCGTGTGCGATAAGCAAAAACCCGCCATCTTTTTCGGATGGTATTCTCATTGCGAAACCTCTGAACGCTTCGATGATGTCATCGAGCGAAGAATAATAATCAAGGTGGTCTTCTTCGATGTTATTGATTAGCGCGAACGTTGGGTCATGCTCATGGAACGAACGATTGAATTCGCATGACTCGCTTACGAGAATTCCTTTCCCGCCTTGCAATTTTCCAGATGGAATTGTTGTAGATCCGACTCGGCTTGACCCACCAATTTGTTCGCAATGCGCTCCGACAATAAAACTTGGGTCAAATTTCGATTGCAAAAGTATTGAGCTCATAATTGAGACCGTTGTCGATTTACCATGCGTGCCAGCAACGCAAACTCCAGTGTGATGGGATTGAACTAAGCCGAGCATTTGCGCATATGAAACAATCGGAATGGAGAGTTCTTCTGCAAGTAGTATTTCAGGATGATCAGTCGGAATTGCAGCAGAGTGCACGATGAGGTCTGTTTCAGGAACTAATTCTGTGCCATCTTGGATAAATGAAACTGGAATCCCACTTTCAATTAATGAAGTTGCCACTTGGGACTCTGTCGAGTCTGTCCCACGAACAATCGCTCCAAGTTGCTTGATTAGACGTGCGAGCCCACTCATTCCACACCCACCGATGCCAATGAAATGAATTTGCTTGTCTATTAATGCGTTTGTGGAAAATCCAGAAGGGAATTGTGGGGTCATATAGTAGATTCTATCGCCCTCTAGCCCCCTTGGTCTTGAACTCAAAGAAGTTTCACAAGGTGCGGTACAATAGACTTCACTATGGCGGAACTACATGCTCAAATTCTAATTGTTGACGATGAACCAGACCACGCAGAAGTGATGGCAGAATCTCTACGGCGGTTGGGTCACATTTGCTCTATCGTTGATGGCTTTACTTCAGCTAAAGCCGAGTTAACCATGGGGACGTTCGATGTCATCATCACAGATATGGTGATGGAAAATGAACAGTCTGGGCTTGAAGTTCTCGAATTGGCTCAGCGGCAACAGGACAATGCCGCCACTATTGTTGTCACTGCTCATGGCGATATCCCAACAGCAAAAGCTGCATTGCAGGGCGGGGCTTATGATTTCATTGAAAAGCCCCTCGACCTTGACGTTTTTAGAAATCTTGTGAATCGCGCTGCTGAAACCGTGATGCTTCGCCAGCAAAATGAAAGTTTGAAGGGTCAAGTTGATTCGGCGTATGGTTTCGAAGGAATCATCGGTGAATCACCAGCGATTCGACGCGTCATTGAACTAATTCGTCAATTTGGGCCAAGCACATTGCCAATTCTCATTACTGGCGAGTCGGGAACGGGGAAAGAATTAGTAGCAAATGCAATTCACAATCAATCGAAGCGAGCATCGAAGAAATATGTTGCTTTCAATTGCGCCGGTCAAAGTGAATCCTTAATTGAAGACCAATTGTTTGGGCATGTCCGCGGTGCATTCACGGGTGCAGACCGAGACCGAGAAGGTGTTTTTGAATATGCAAACGGTGGTACCCTTTTCCTAGATGAAATTGGCGACATGCCACTTTCAATGCAGGCAAAATTATTGCGTGTTCTTGAAACGGGCGATGTTGTTCGGCTTGGTCAAAATAGCGATCGTTCAACAGACGTTCGTTTTGTTTCGGCAACCAACCAAGATCTGCGGGCTCGGTGTGAAAACGGTGAATTCCGTGAAGATTTATATTTCAGAATTAATGGCGCAGAGATAAATGTTCCACCATTGCGACAGCGCAGAGAAGATATACCGTTATTAGTAAACCATGCCCTTGGTAAATTCTCAGTCGATATGGATAGGGTACGACCTACAATCACAGAGCCAGCGATGTTGCGGTTGGTTGCTTACGATTGGCCTGGAAATGTTCGAGAACTAATGAACGTTGTTCAACGAATGGCTGTGATGACAAGCGGCGATGTACTTGATATAGCTCAAGTGCCAGATGAAATTCGAAGTTCAGATTCTGACGATTCCTATTCGGTGGGGAGCCTTGCTGGGATTGGTCTTGACAAACTTGAAAAAGAAGCGATTAGACAAACGCTTGCGATGACAGGCGGGAACCGCGAGCAAACATCCAATTTGTTAGGAATTGGAGAACGAACCCTTTATCGAAAACTCAAAGAATACGGTATCAAATAGTTAAAAAATTGAGCCAGTAGTTGGGCTAATTTGAACCAATGCAGTTGTTGTTCCGCTTTGAATTGTGATTTCGTAGTCTTGGGAAAAATCACTTAACGCACCGTTTTGATCGAACACTAGCATTTGATTTTCAGAGGATGTAGTGATTACGACATTCTTAGCTGAAGCAGCGGGGCCCTTGCCAAAACGTAATTCAAGAGGTTCATTAGTAATACTGTCAAGTAACGGTACCCCAACTTCAGAAGTGTTTGCAATGTGCCAACCATCTGTATCGAAAACAAGTGCGATTTCATCTTCTGGATGAGAAATGGCAATGATTTGTGCATATTCAATATCACTGACAAGTAATTGCCTTGTGACGTTAACTTGCAACGAATCATCACTTCCAAGTAACGGTACAGCGAGAGCTGCAAGCGTTGCCAGAATGGCTAACGAGAGGACTAACTCGATGAGCGTGAAGCCAGAATGTCTACGGTTTTGTTTCATTGGTCCATTACCGATGCATAGGTACTATCGCGTGCGCGCCTTGCATTTCTAGCGAGAGATTCCCAACGGTGTGCATCCATACCATACACGAGAAGTGCATAGACAACTTCGTTTGGTCGATCAGTTGGAGTCGACCACCAATCTTGCCAAGCTAGGAATTGGTTATTTTCTGAAATCGTTTCTGATTGATACAGCGCATCAATCAAAATTGGGTCAAGCCGAGTGAGTTGTTGAATACCAGCGAGCAGGGCTCCATCGTCATCGTAAAGAGAGCTGGTTACATCACCAAAACCGCCATGGTCAAGAGTTTGGTCGTAGAGCAATCTCGAAGCACCGCTTAGGGTGACTTCGCCAGCAGCAATTCTACCGCAAAGTGTTGCGATTCCGCTCATTTCAACTTCACATTCCGGCGCATAAATTTCACCCTTAATAGTGCTTGCTCCAGTAATTTCCCAGTCAGAATCATCATGACCAAAAAATTGAATCCTACTTGGGTCACTCCATGAATTTATCGAGTGGTTTTCATTTCCTAGGTAACTGGAGTTAATATCTACATCGCCTTTAATATGCAATGTAAGTGTTGCATCGCGTTCGAGGATGATTGAAGTGTTGTCAAGAATGAAATCATCGTCAATAGTAAGCGTCACATCGCCTTGGATTGTTAGTTGATTGCTTTCATCCAAATAGAAATCATCGATTTCATATACTCCGTCGCTCAGAAAGAGCATGTCCTCGTTACGGGAATATTTGTAATTGCCATTTGAAAAAGATTGAGCCCAATTATGTAAGGATGTTTCTTGATTTCGATTATCGAGACGATTGTTATGTTCATCTTTGTCGTCGTCTTTGTCGTCGTCTTTGTCGTTGTCTTTGTCGTCGTCTTTATCGTCATCTTTGTCGTCGTCTTTATCGTCATCTTTATCGTCATCTTTGTCGTCGTCTTTATCGTCATCGATGAACGTACGTTCGTCGCTATGTGTTGGAGGTAAAGGCGGAGTTAGAAACGGAGCTACATTTGAAAGTTCAAACGAACTTGAAATAGTTGATGACACCATCGACGATGCGTTTGAAAGAGCATGTAAAAATAAATTTGAATGTTGACCTAAAGAGTCAATTTGAACGGCCATTGGATTAGTGGCGAGCGTTCCAATTTGCAAGGGATTTTGCTGGGCGGCAAGTGGGGATGCGCTCCATTGTTGTACGGAAGCGACATCTTGTATGTTTATTTCTGATTGTGCAAAGATTGCGTATTCACTGTAATCAACGTCGTATTCTTCTTCATACGGAATGATGGTAGCAGTTGCTGCTGTTATTTGAGCTATTCCGCCAACGGACGATAGGATCGTAATAGAAACTTTATTAGTGGTCTCTGTTGGAGGTAAATCTGTTTCAGAATCGTACACGGTTAATGTAATTTCTCCACCGCCAAAAGCAAAGGAATCAAGAATTACACCATCAGTGTGTTGTGTTCGCCAATCTGAATTTGTTTCTAGAATTGCAATTGCAAGGTCAAGACCAGATTCAGCCACTGCTCTTGCTCTAGCAGATGCCTCAACGTTTGAACTTATTGCAATCGAATTGTCACGAGAACCGAAATATGCAACAGCCATTGTGCCAGTTACTAATATGGCAACCATAACTAACATAAGTGCAATTCCACGTCGATTATGTTTCGAAGTTTTGAAGTTGTTTAGATTCATTGTTGCTCCGATGGTGGTTGGTGAATGCGTAGCGTTTCATCGATTATTGAATCGCTTGTTACCCCGTAATCAGATTTGAAGGAAAAACGAATACAAATTCGTGTTGCGTCAAATGGAATTGAGTCGTTTATCCAAAAACTACATGAGTCCATGGCATCTACGAGATTTACAGAGTTGATGACATCATCTATACGTAGTGCCGAAAGTAAACTTTCGTAATCGGTCGATGCATTGCATTCAATATCACTTGTATCAATCATAGGTTGCGTCCAAGTGTCAGGAAAATCCACAAACTCAACTGTGAGCATATTTAATTCTGCATTGAATTTAATCCAACGAATTTCAGATATATGAACAGTGTTACTTTCTCGTGAATCTTCAAGCCAAAGAGTGAAGTGTGAAGTTCCCTTGTCAAGGATGCACATAGACGGGGCGATATAAGCCCCAAGTCGAGCTTGTGTTGTTGCCAATCGAATTGCAGATTGACGACCATCATTTTTGGATGCCAAACTGTTTGTCGATGCTGCCATCATCGAAGCAATTGCTGCACCGATGATGGATGTAATTCCAATAGCGAGAAGCATTTCAAGTAAAGATAATCCACGTCGATTCATGATTTTGGCTCCGGCACAAAGCGTTCAATTGTTGAAAGTATGCGACCATCTTTTGTGAAAGAAGAAACGGTCACAGTTCTGCCCACGATAAATACTTCGAGTGGTGTTACTTGTACTTCGGCTTCGATGACGCTTACTTTTCTTCCGATTCGTTCCCACTCGCCGTGGATTGGAGCACCAGTTGGATCTGTGATTGTGCCAACCTCTTCAACATAACCGTGCCATTCATCGATTAATTCCCATGATTCTTGAGTAACCCGAGATAGAAGTGATTCTGCAGCAACCGATCCGACTATTTTATTTCTCGCTTCCATGCTCTGTTGTTGCCCAGCAACAATTGCACTTGTGATTGATGCAACTACAAATGTCAAAATGCCAACTGCAATCATGACTTCAAGTAAGGCAATACCGCGACGAACACGGTTTCCTTGCAATTGATTTCTCGTTGATTGTGAATTGCGGGTACTCATAGAGATTCAATCGAAATCCTAAGGTCGTATCTCTCTCTATCTCCCTATTTCGCACACTATTGAAGTGATGCAAAAGTGATACATTGCCCAACATACCAAGATGGAAGGTCCGATAAAATATAATAATCAACACGCCATACCACACCGCAAACCTTCAATATTGGATAAAAGGGGAGGTTGCTCCTCAAATCAGTTGCAATGTCGGGGCGTGAGACCATAATGCCCAATCATGCCGTGGCGCTTCTATAGATACATGCTCACAGACGTGCTTCGTCAGTTCATCACGACTGGGTTGATTCTCGTTATTGTGATTGCTTTTGGCGCAGCTATCAAGCCGTTGTCCAGCGGTAATCTTATCTCTGGTTGGGATACTTTTAGGTACTTGATCCTTGCGATGATTCCTATGTTGCAATTTGCAATTCCATTTGCGGGAGCATTTGCTGTAACTATTAGTCTGCACAGAATGGCGCAGGACAATGAATTTATTGCGATGTCGGTGAGTGGTCAATCGTATATTCGATTATTAGCACCAATGGCAGCATTCGGTTTGGCGCTAACAATTTCAGTTGTCATTTTAACGCAATCTATTATTCCAACTTTTATTGGGAAAATGGCTGATGCAATGACTACCGACCTTCCACGGCTTATGACTAATTCAATTAAACAACACACGCCATTTGTGCAAGGCGATTTAATTATCTGGGCGGAAGACATTTATCTTGATACAAATAACAATGATGAACGAATGGCATTAGAACATGTTGCTGTTGCAAAAATGAGTAAAGATGGACGAGCAAAAATGTACTTGACAGCGTCTGCCGCAATCATTGATGTGCAGCGCGTGGATAATCGAACTTCAATGTATGTTGGAACACGTGATGCAACACAATGGACTCGTGGAGAGGGAAATGCTGGCATTCTTCGTGGTGCTCGTGAAGGCAGATTGACACAGGCGATTGAATTGCAATCAATTTCAAAGAAGAGACTTTCTTCACTTACATTGCGTGAATTAATAAAACTAAGAACGCAACCTGAAAAATATCCAAGAGTTGAAAATTCAATCAATAGGTTAAGAAGCAACATTAAACGACGCGAGTTTTTAGATTCCTTGAAAGAACAATTTGATGTAACAAATCAAATTGAATGCGTGACGGTACCAGGCGGAAGACGGTTTATTATTCAAGCCAATGCATTTCGAAATGGTCGATTTATTCCACCTATTACTATTGAATCAATTCGTGGTACTGGTGAATCAAGCGCACTCGTTCCAAAGTCTGCAAATTTTCTAGTTGACCAATTAGAAACGGGCGAAGTGGAAGCAGTCACATTACAACTTAAAGATGTAATCGTTGGTTTTGGAAAAGTAGGCGAGAATGTTCGCGGCGAACTTGTCATTCCATCTCTTAAAGTGGTTGATGTTGCAATTGGTAAAATAGATGATTCCTCGTACACAGAACTATTGGCAAGTGCAGATGCCAGAGACGAGAAGGATGTCGCAAAGGCAGCAACTGCTCTACGAACAAGCATTATTTCAATGCACGATAATATCACGGGAAGAATCGGACAGCGATGGGCTGTGAGCATGTTTCCGCTGTTAGTCATTCTTCTCGGAAGTTTGCTTGCAGTTAGATATCCACATGTCATGCCATTAGGTGTGTATGCGAAGGTCTTTGTTCCAGCAGTCGTTGGTTTGTTACTTATCTTTTCAGGCGGTCAAATGGTCAGGGATGGACAATATTTTTCTGGTTTTACTTTGATGTGGATTGGTAATTTCGGTCTTGTTGTATTCATTATTTTTCATTGGAATAGGTTGCGTCAAACATAATGAATCGATTAACAAAGTACATTATTAAAAGAATGATAATCAACTTTGTTGTCCTATTTACGCTGTTTTATTTGCTTGGTGCAACAATCGATATCATCGTTAACTTGGATGAATTTGTGACAACCGCTTCCCGAATGTCGGAGGACAGTGGATTCATAATGAAGTTGATTGCGATTGTAAAAGTTTCAATCGGTTATGAAGGACCGCGCTTGTTTGAAGTGTTTGGTTTTCTACATGGAGTTATCGCAATAGGTGCGATGGCCTTCACTTCTGCAAATATGCTTCGCTCACGGGAGTTTGTCGCTTTAATGGCGGCTGGAATTAGTCTAAGAAAGATTGCATTTCCATTTTTACTTGTCATGGTTGGAATAAGTGCTGTGGCACTACTTAACCAAGAATATATGTTGCCAAAAGTTGCGCCTTTATTACTTAGAGGGTATGGAGAAGCCGGTGAAAAATCTGCGGCATCATTTCCAATTCCATTTACTCCAGATCAAAGTGGAGCATTATTGTTAGCAGTTTCCCTTAATCCAGATACAAACGTGCTGACGGAACCGTCTTTTTTAAGAAGAGATGAATCAGGGAGAATGATTCAACAAATTCAAGCGGAATCAGCAAATTGGGATTCTGCAACGAACGCTGGGTGGTTTTTAAAAAGTGGTCGTTCGGTGGACATTGAATTTGATGAAGAGAGTGGACAGGCAACAATCTTGCAGCCAGTCCAAGTTGATTATTTCGACACCGAGTTGTCGCCGTATATCTTGACACTGCATCGGTATGGTCAATACATCGGTATGCTTGGAATGTCACAACTGAACAGTATGCTCGATGCATCAGGTGGTTTCGACGCACCGTTGTTGCGCCGGCATTGGTATTCAAGATTTGCTTCAATTGCGCTCAATTTATTGGCGATGGCAATTGTTATTCCCTTGTTCATCACAAGAGAAACTGTCGCACTTTCTCGTCAAGCAATTATTTGCGGTGGAGTTGGTTTGACAATTATGTTAGGTGGCTCTGTAGTCATGCTGATGCCGATTGCGGGTTTTCCAGCAGTTGTCAGTGTATTTCTTCCCGCAATAATATTGATGCCAATTGCAATTTTACGTATTGTTACTATTAAAACTTAAAATTCAGAACCTAAAACTCGTTGTAGATCTTTGTCAAAATAATTTGTTGTAGTTTGTTCTCGTAAACTCTCTAATTTTTCCTTCATCAAAAATCTTTCTTGCGCAAGAGTTGCAAGGGTGATTATTTCTTTCTCGACTTCTTCAAATGCAAAAACGTAGGGAGTTGCTTCGCCTGAACGAAGTACAATCACCCATCTGTCACCAATAAAAATTGGGTTAGAAAAAGCATTGCTCTCTAATGTTGTAATTGCTTCACGAATTGGTGCTGGCCATATTGGGTCAGCTGGTGAAATTGGATTGACAACACCACCCTGAGGAGCACTTGGATCAATGGAATACTTAATTGCGATTGTTGTGAAATTTGCGCCATCATTCAACTTTGCATATACGTCGTTCGATTCATCGAGAGAAGTGCAAACTATAATTTTCGCAGGAAAAGTTGGTCCGTAAACAATTTCATACATTCGTGCGATGGCTTGAGGGGTTACATTAACTTCACTTGCAATCAATTTTCGTAGCGCAGCGTTCCTCCAAAGGAGTCGCTTTTGTCTGAACGTGCCTAGCCCTTTTGCATGTAGCATTTCTTCAAATACAATTTTATCTACCGAAGGCGCGGCTCCCCAAAGTAGGTTTCTTTCATTTTCTATGTCGCTAGATGTAACTGTAATAGAGACTTTTTTGAGTTCCTCGGTAAGCAGAAGGTGATGTATCGCATCTTCAATCGCTTCTTCGCCCGCTAACTCAATTAACGCTGGCCAGAGGTCGTTTCGTCTAACTGTATTTCTGCCAACAAGAACAACGATCGCAGATTTTTGCTGAAGAGTTGGCTTTGGCTCGTGTCGTAGAGTTTCAGTCCGTTCAGAACAGGCGACTGAAAAGATTAAAAGGAGGGGTAGCAGGAATATTTTGGACTGTACAATGGTCTTTACTATCATGGCAAAGCAAAGGATACTCGTCTGCCCCATCTGTGGGGAAACTCAACCCGAAATAAAAGTGTGTCGCGTTTGTTCGACCCTTTTAGATACGAACGGATTGTTGCTTGCAGAAGGCGCAATTGGACCGTGGTGGGTTCGTAAAGAAGAATTAACATTTCGGCCTGGTATTACCTACGATAATCTTGCTGAATTGGCATTATCAGGCAAAATCACCCTTCAAACAATCGTTCGTGGCCCAACCACACGCCAACTTTGGAAAGTCGCCAGAAGGGTAAAAGGACTATCTCATTTACTTGGCCGCTGCCATAACTGCGGTGAGCACGTTAGCCCAGATGACCGAACGTGTGATGGTTGTAATGCTCAATTTTTGAAATTTACAGATCGAAATAATATGGGCATAGAACTTGGCGCACCTTCAAAAGGTGAGACTGGTGGTATGTCATCGTTCTTGTCAGATGCTGAAATTCTTGACACGCAATCAACCCCGCTCACCTTACCTCCTAAACCCGAGGTGCAGCAATCGCCTGAATCTGTGGAAACGGATGAGGCAGAAGAATCGGTGGAAGAGTCTGTTGGCTCTCCTCAATTTAGATCGCTTCAGCGTCGCCTTGAACAGGGGAAACGAAGAGTACTTGCTCTGACCATCTCGCTCATCATCGCTCTTATTTTAATTGGAATTTTAATTTCTACGCCACTTGGATAATCGATATTACCGGACTTATCTAATTGTGCTCACCGAGATTATCGTAGAACACCCTAACTTGCCGATGGCATTCCGTCCGCGTTTTTTTTGCGGAATAATTGATAGCGTGGTTTCTATCGATTTGGCCTCGGACAGGATGTCGCCCACTGATGGAGTGGGACACCGAAGGATGCACAGAACCACAAAAGGATTGAGATTCGCATGCAGGTACAAACCACTCGATTCGGTTCAGTCGAAGTTGATGACAGCCGAATTTTAGAATTCCCTTCAGGGCTCTTAGGGTTCTCCAGTTACACGCAATACGCATTACTTCAGCCAGACGATGATGGTTTGTTTTTCTGGTTGCAATCTACTGAAGCACCAGAACTCGCTTTCGTAGTAACTGACCCAGCGACGTGGGTTCCAGATTATCAGGCTACAGTTCGTAAAGAACAGATGGAAGAGCTTTCACTTCAGACACTTGAGACAGCACAGACGTTTGTCATTGTGAATAAATATGACCAAACTCTAACTGTTAATTTGCAGGGTCCAATCGTTGTCAATCTTGGTAATCACCATGCGATGCAACTGGTTCTGGCGGATAAACGCTGGACAACGAGGCATGAAATCGTTCGATTGACTTCGCAAGAAAGACTTACTGCTTAATTTTTTATTTTACTGTTCACTCAGGGAAGGGTGAACATGCCGTTATTGCGGCGAACCTTGAGGAAGGATTCTTATTATGTTAGTGCTATCACGCCATAAAGACGAGACGATTATGATTGGTGACAACATTGAGTTAACCGTTGTAGACATTCGCGGGGATAAAGTTCGAATTGGAATTAAAGCACCAGCGACGGTGCCCGTACACCGAAAAGAAGTGTACGAAGCTATCAAGAAAGAGAATGAAGGTGCATCATCATTTGATCGTAATGATTTGGGTGAAATTCCACCTCCCCGAATCGCTCGATTCAATTAATTAACCGAGGGTTAATTAATACTTGGTTAATTTTCGAGTGCTTTGCGGGTGAGTTGCTTACCGAGTTCAACACCGGGCTGGTTGTATGCGTTTACCTGCAGTAATCGACCGGCGATGGCCACAGTTGCTTGCCAGAGGGCGATAAACTGCCCTACAGAGTGGGCATCTAAGGATTTGAGGGTCATAGTCCATGTAGTTTGCCCTGCGCTGTGCATCGCTTTCTCCGTGGCAATCTGCTGTGCAAGGAAAAGCGAGCCAAGGGTTTTGCCACTGAGCCATTTCTGCGATTCGCTGATTGTGGAATTGCCAAGATTTGTGGTGGGGGTATCGAGGACACGAACAAATCCAATCACTTTGTCGGTAGGTCCCTCTCGCCAAAGTTGCAACATGGAGTGCTGATCAGTTGCCCCGATTGCGGCAATCGGCGTTGGGCCGACACGCTGGGAATTAGCATTGTTTTTTCCAAGAGATTCTGCCCAAAGTTGAACGTACCAGTGCGCAAACTGAATCATTCTGTCGCAGTAGGGCATCATTACGTGAATCGGTCTGCCCTCTTGCATCGAACCAACAAGAGCTGAAGCAAGTTCAGCAGCGTGGTTGTCATCTATTTGTTGGCAGCGCAAATCCATTTCATTTGCACCTTCAAGTAACTTTTCAATTGAAATGCCACACATTGCAGCGGGGAATAATCCAACAGGTGAAAGGACACTGAATCTACCACCGACGCCGTCTGGAACGGGCAGCGTTGCCCACTTTTTTGAATTGGCGTATTCTCGTAGAGTACCGCTCTTTCCTGTGATTGCAACAAACGTTGCGCGTTGCATGATTTGTTCAATCACCATCAAAAGTGCTGTGATTTCTGCTGTTTCACCAGATTTAGAAATGACGGCTACGACAGTATGTTCAAATGTAGGATCAGAACTTTGTATTGCACCAATCGTTTGCTCAACTGTGTGTGGATCGATGTTGTCTAGGACATAAAAATTTGGGGCATCTTCTCCAAGTGCGTTGTGTAACGCTTTTGCGCCAAGTGCTGAGCCACCAATTCCAAGGAGAAGAAAATTAACACAATCGGGTTTTAGAGTATCAGCAAGTTTTTGCACTGCATTGATGTGTTCACTTCGCATTGGGTCATGCCAAAGCGTCCGCCACCGCTCATCGCCAATGCCAATGCCATTATTTGCATTTTCGATTGCGCTCGATGCATCTAGTGCATTATTCAGCGATATGTTTAGTTTGAGGTCGATGGTAGACATACGTACTTACGCCAGAGCTTGTTCAAGGTCTTTTAGAAGGTCATCACAATCCTCAATTCCGACGCTCAAGCGAACAAGGCCATCGGCAATACCGAGTTCAGCGCGAACTTCAGGTGGGACTGAAGCGTGCGTCATGATTGCAGGATGTTCAACGAGTGATTCCACGCCTCCAAGTGATTCGGCAAGCGCAAAAATTTGAAGTTTTTCTAAAAATGATTTTGAAGCATCAAGCCCACCCTTGAGAACGCAAGTAATCATTCCCCCGCCCGCAATATTGCCGTCGATAAACATTTGTTTGAGAGCCGTTTGGTGTTGAGGATGTGATGGCAGAGCAGGGTAGTACACTGTTTCAACTTCATCTCTGCTTTCCAACCAAGTTGCAATTCGTAGAGCACTTTGGCAATGCCGACGCATTCGCAAGCCAAGTGTTTTGATACCACGAAGTACAAGGTATGAATCGAATGGGCTTAGAATTGGACCAGCAGAATTGTGAACGAAACGGATTCTATCAGCAAGAGTAGCGTCGCCAGTTGCGAGTATTCCTGATACAACATCGCTGTGTCCACCGAGATATTTAGTCGCGGAGTGCATAACAATATCAAAACCGATTTCTAAAGGAAGTTGTAGTGCAGGAGTTGCAAATGTATTGTCACATGCAAGAATAATATCGTGGTCTTTTGCAATCTCTACAACGGCTTCCAAGTCTACGAGTTTTAGCATTGGATTGGTTGGTGTTTCAATCCAAATAAGTTTTGTTTTTTCGGTAATTGCCTTTGTAAGTGCTTCGGTGTTTGTTAAATCGGCAAAGGAAAAGTTGAGCCCCGATGTACGTTGCCTCACTTTGCAAAATAGGCGATGCGTGCCACCGTATAAATCATCCATTGCAACAACATGGTCACCGCAATCGAGCAAATCTAAGACAGTGTTAACTGCCGCCATCCCGCTTGAAAAGGCGAACCCGCCAAATGAAACATCTTGTTCTTCTGTAAGTGTGCTTCCTTCAAGCCGAGCGACACATCTTTCAAGAGCGTACCTTGTTGGGTTGTGGCTTCGTGTGTATTCAAATCCTTTATGTACACCGGGAGATTCCTGGGCGTACGTTGAGGAAAGAAATATCGGAGGCATTACCGCACCGGTAACTGGTTCATATGTTTGTCCTGCATGAACAACTTGTGAATCGAATTTGGTTTCTTTGTTCAACGTGGTAGCTGCTTTCGTAAATGGTTTATAAGGTCAATTTTCGTAATAAGGCCAAGATATTTTTCGTCTGAATCTACGACGATTGCAACCATGTCATTTGCAAAAAGTGGCATGAGTTGGTCGATGTTGGAATCAGCAGAAAGTGTTGTAAGTTTTGTTGTCATGAAATCACGTACTGGTTTCTTGAAATTAATCGCATCGCCTGTCACGGCAAGCAAGATGTCGCTCTCATCAAGGATACCGACAACTTCTCCATTTTCAATTACAGCCATTTGGCTGATGTCGTACAAGCGCATATTTTTAATTGCTTGAATGACTGGTAGCGTTGGTTTTAAAGTGAAGTCTTCCCGCGTTTCATGTCGCCTCGCAATTAAATCACGCAAGTCGCCATGTTGTTTTCTGTCAACAAAACCTTGGTCAAGCATCCAGTAATCATTGAACATTTTTGAAAGGTATTTAGAACCATGGTCGCAAGCAAATGTAACAATTCTTTTAGGTTCGGTTTGCTCTTTTGCCCAACAAATTGCAGCGGCTACAAGTGTGCCTGTAGAAGATCCAGCTAAAATGCCTTCCTTCTTTAGTAATTCTCGTGCAGTGTTGAATGAGTCTTTGTCGCTTATCCAGTATGCTTTTGAGAATAATTCTAGGTCGGTAATAGAAGGGACGAAATCTTCTCCGATACCTTCAACTAACCATGAACCCGCTTGTACTTCTTTGCCTTCGTTTACGAGCGGTGAGAGAATGGAACCTTCTGGGTCTGCAAGAATAATTTCAATTTCTGGATTTTGTTCTTTTAAGTATCTCCCAACACCGGTTATAGTTCCGCCCGAGCCAACGCCTATGACTACCGCATCAATTTTGCCGTCCATTTGTTCCCAAATTTCAGGTCCTGTAGTTGTATAGTGTGCTTCAATGTTTGCATCGTTTGAAAATTGATTTACAAAGAACCACCCGTTGTCATCGGCGAGTTTTTTAGCAACATCTTGATAGTATTCAGGATGTCCTTTTTCAACATCACTGCGAGCCATTACGACCTGCGCTCCCATTGCTCGAAGGTGTGCAATTTTCCCTTCACTCATTTTGTCTGGAACAACAACGGTAATTTCGTATCCTTTTTGAGAGGCAACAAGGGCGAGGGCGATTCCAGTATTTCCAGCGGTAGCTTCGATAATGCGAATACCTTTTCGTAAATCACCGTCACGTTCTGCCTTGTCAATCATGGTCAGAGCAATTCGGTCTTTAATGGACTGGCCTGGATTTTGTGATTCTAATTTGATGAACAATTCACAATTGTTTGTGTCCATCGAATGTGTTTTTAGCATTGGGGTGTCGCCAACGAGATCCAAAACGGATTTGGCAACAATCAGCGATCTTTGTGTAGTTTGTGGCATCGGTGCATTGTACTGAATCAGATACAAAAAACAGCAGGTCACATCAAAGATGCGACCTGCTGTGTAAAAAACAAACTAACTTAGTAAAGATTTAGTGAGCGTTAAGTCGGTCTCGACCACGAATACCATCTTTAGTATGTGTGTGACCTGACCATTCAACCCAGTCAGTTCGGTAGTCAACGTAGTAGCCATTTTGGCCATCAAACATATCCTTGATCCAAAGACCTTGGTTGTTGTACCAGTATTGACTTGCTACTCGCTCATCATCGCCAGCTGCGTCTGCTACGTTGAAGATAGTTGTACTACCGTCAACCATTACAGTAACTGGTTCAGAGTGGCGACTGCCATTGAAGTGTTCAGGTTCGCAACCATCCCAAGTACCATCGCCATCGAGGAACCAACCGCCAAATTCCCAGTTAACACCACATTCATTGTTGTCAACGTTTTGTAGCCAGTTGTGTTCCATGAGCCATGTTTTATGGCCAGGATACTTAGCTTGGTCTGTTGATGGTGGTTTGAAGCCACGAGGAAGATCCATTGGATCTGTTGGCTGTAGAGGTGCGTGACCTTCTTGCGCTGGACGTGGGTCCCATTGGTACACAGCTGGTGAGTACATCATTGCAGGGGAGATGCAGTAGCTTGAAGGCGCTTGCAACATGTTGGAATTCCAAACGACGTCTGCAGAAGAGAGAGCACCGTGACCTGCGGCCATGCCGGATGAAGGGCAGTATGTTGCAGGGATTTCTGAACATCCCTCAAGAGCTCTAAGTGGAACAACATCTTTAGGTGCGAAGTAAGCTGCGTGAAGTGGCATACCACCCATGTAACCAGCTACTTGACCTGAGTTTGGATAACGCCATACGCCGTATCCAATTTTGCCTGTACTACTTGTAGTTTTACCAGTTGCAAAACAGTATGGCGCGATACCGCCTGATTCGTTGCCACCGTTGCCGAACATTGCAATGTAGTAAACATATGCAGCGCCACCAGCTTCGTGTTCGCCGAGTTCAATACCCATTGGGTCTGGACCCTGAGCGTCTGCGATTGCAGCTGTAATATCCATGCCTTTTCGAATACCTGAAGAAAGGTCGTCGGGTGCTGTACTAAAGTTACGGTCATTGTGGTCAGTCGCATAGTTTGATAATGCAATCATGACTTGGTGACTATTACTTTTTGATTGTGTAGTTTTGGCTGAGTCTCGAGCCTTTTGAACGGCTGGTACCAGAATACCTACGAGTAGTGCAATGATAGAAATCACAACGAGTAATTCAACAATTGTGAAGCCCGTCATTGCATGTTTCGGATGCTGCTTGTTTTTCATACAAATTTTCCTTTATGTGTGTAATACACATACGATTCGGCCAGACCAATGGTTTCAAAATAACACCATTAATCCTTCAATAATGTGGGTAGTAATAAAGCATAGTCTACCCTAAGTTCGTAGATCGGAAGACATGAGGTCGAGATCTACGGAATACCACAGGCAACATGCCTGTCCGACCAATTATATCATTGAGTAAAAGTTAGTACATGCCAAGGGGAAATATGACAAAAAAAGCTTTTTTTTCAAAAAATGGCTATATCTAACCTTTTATTTGCTGTTCAAGCCTTTTTATGCCTAATTCGGTGATTTTTCGCCCTTGCCGAGTTCTAGACAAATAGCCCGCCTGTAATAAATATGGCTCAACAACATCCTGAAGTGTTCCAGCGTCTTCACCCATTGTTGCAGCAATCGCTTCTACGCCAGCAGGTCCGCCTTCGTAGACGGTTGAAAGTGTCTCTAAATAGGTTCGGTCAAGCGTGTCGAGTCCTGCATCATCTATACCCTCAAGTTTTAATGCTTCATTGACGACGGATTGGTCGAATCGATGGTCACAACGAACTTGAGAAAAGTCGCGCACTCTTCGCAAAAGCCGAAGTGCAATTCGCGGGGTCCCACGACTTCTTGAAGCGATGCAATGAAGCGATTGTTCATCGACTGTATCCATGTCAAGTTTAGGTATTGCTTGTTTGAGAATAGAAGTGAGTTCATCTGTTTCGTAAAAACGAATATTGTGCACGATGCCGAATCTACTTCGAAGCGCACCTGTAAGCAAACCCGCTCGTGTAGTTGCGCCAATGAGTGTGAACGGTTGAAGCGCATACGTTACAACTCGTGCGTGCATTCCTGAGTCGAGTGTAAAATCAATTTTATAATCTTCCATTGCAGGGTAAATATATTCTTCAACGGAAGCTGGAAGGCGATGGATTTCATCAATGAATAAAACGTCCCCAGGCTCCATCCTGGTAAGCGTCCCGACAAGGTCGCTCCCCTTTGTAAGCGCTGGACCAGATGTGACCCAAGCTCTCGTGCCGAGTTCATTTGCGATGACATGTGCGAGTGTTGTCTTTCCAAGTCCCGGAGGTCCGTACAAAAGTACGTGCTCCATTGGGTCATCGCGGTCCTTTGCTGCTTCAAGTGCAACACTTAAACGCTCGCGCAATTCCGCTTGCCCGAGATATTGATCTAAAGTAGTCGGTCGAATGGAATGCGTTGAAGTTTCACGCACAGTTGCTTCATTGTCAACTGATTGTTCATCGGGTGAAATTATTCGTTCGCGTGCCATATCTTTATAAAGCGTAACAGGTGCAAGCCGAACTGGTTGCTAGCACTGCTCAATTGCTTGTTTCATTTGATTCCAACGCTCTTCGATTGAGCCGGTGATTCCAATTGAGAATCGTACTAAGCCTGGAGAAATTCCTGCTCTATCTTGTGCTTCTTCGCTCATCTCGCTCGATGTTGACGCTCCAGGGCACGACATTAATGTGTCAAAATAACCCAAACTGACTGCGATGTAACCAAACTGTTGTTCATTCTGAAGAAGGTTCATCAATCGATCGGCACGTTCTGAAGTTTTCATATCAATTGTAAAGAGTCCGCCAAAGCCATACTCTTTATTTCGGATTCGGTTAAACAGTGCATGGTCTGGATGTTCTGGAAGTCCGGGGTATACGACATCTTGGCCGAATTCTTGTAACTTCGTTGCCATAAAGAGCGCGCGGCTTGAGTGTTCCTTCATTCGAGCGGCGAGATGGGGGAGGCGCAGCGAAAGGCGAAATGCAACAATGGGATCCATTGTCGGCCCAAGTAGCATTAATGAGCCAAGGTGCAAGTCCATTAGCTCTTCGATAAACGATTTACTACAACAAATTACTCCCGCAATCACATCCGAAGCACCGCTTAAAAATTTAGTTGCGCTGTGGATTACTACATCTGCGCCCTCTTGCATTGGGCTGAAAATCAAAGGTGTAAATGTGTTGTCAACAACAAGCATCGCGTCGTATTTGTGTGCAATTTCAGCAAGTGCTGAAATGTCGGCAGTAAGTAGGGTTGGGTTAGAAAGTGTTTCTGTGTAAA
>JYMV01047615.1_pt1 | contig 24742 bp, 22 predicted proteins | sample 338911 | NCBI WGS metagenome assembly JYMV01 (sample SAMN03354496, study PRJNA234377) | hydrothermal vent metagenome | biome: Deep sea; feature: Hydrothermal plumes at the Eastern Lau Spreading Center, Western Pacific Ocean; material: Seawater | place: Tonga | collected 2009 | depth 2000 m m
TGTAACTCTCCCCCCTAAAGGAACAAATGCATTAGGTCAGCGTGCACCTACATACCATACCAACCGCGGACAAGTTATACATTTGCGGCGAACCAAGTATGGTTACAATTCTCGTTATCAAGGAGGTCGCTTGAATCAGCTGAATGGAGCTTATTTCCTCTTTATCGGTCTACCTTTAAGGTAGAACACTCTAGGCCGCATTTTCCTCTTCGGAGACTTTTCAACTGGCTTCAACATGACGCATTGTATTATCCCCGATTAGGCAAACGGTTGGTCTATCGATTGCCTTGCCGATGGCTTCGTGGGTTATGGTCGGTAGAATGGTAGGCTGGTTCAAGCAAATACGGTCAAGATAATTAAGGAGGTAAGGATGACCTCTTCCACGGGGCCCAATATGCTGTCTGTGAACGCTGCCTTCGATGGAACCCAGATTGCCCAACTACCCTGCGACGATATAGCGGCAGCGGAAGAGGCGTTGGCAACTGCATACAAACTGTTCAGGGATCGGCGCACATGGTTGCCCATTCCCGACCGGGTCGACATCTTGCGTCGTGCTGGCGATATCATGCGGGCCCGTATCGAGGAATTGACTCTGCAGGCAGCGCGCGAGGGCGGCAAGCCTTATACCGATTCGAAGATTGAGCTCAGGCGCGCCATTGACGGCGTCGACAACTGTATTGAAGTGCTCCGAGCTGACGGTGGCGAAGTAATTCCAATGGGGATCAATAAGCCGTCGGCCGGCAGAGTCGCTTTCACTCGGCGCGAACCGATCGGTGTAGTGGTAGCGGTCAGCGCCTTTAATCACCCGATGAATTTGATAGTCCATCAGGTCGCACCGGGAGTGGCGGCGGGTTGCCCTGTCATCGTCAAGCCTGCCCCCGACACGCCGCTTTCCGGTAAGGCTTTTGTCGAGATATTACACGAGGCCGGTTTGCCCCCTGAGTGGTGTCAATTGATCATAACCGACCAAATTGATGTTGCCGAAAAACTAGTCACCGATGAGCGGGTCGGGATCTTTAGTTTCATTGGTAGCGCGCGTGTTGGTTGGATGCTGCGCTCCAAGCTCGCCCATGGTACTCGAGCTGCACTCGAGCACGGCGGTGCTGCACCGGTTATTGTTGCAGCCGATGCGGATCTGGACGATGCCGTACCGCGCATGGTAAAGGGCGGTTTCTATCACGCGGGTCAGGTCTGCGTGTCGGTGCAAAGAGTGTTCGCGCACGCCGATATCGCACGTTCGCTCGCGGAGCAAATTGCCCAGCAGGCTGGTGCGCTCATAGTTGGCGACCCTACCAATCCAGAGACGGAGATAGGGCCCTTGATCCGCCCGGGTGAGGTTACGCGAGTGGGAGAATGGGTAAAGGAAGCGATCGATGGCGGCGGGGAATGCCTGACGGGGGGCAAGGCGATATCAGAGACCTGCTATGCCCCAACAGTGCTCTATGACCCACCTGCCAAAGCCCGGGTTTCAACCAGCGAAATATTTGGACCCGTGGTATGCATCTTTCCCTTTACGGATATGGATGAGGCGCTGAAGCGTGCTAATGCCTTGCCCTACGCTTTCCAGGCAGCGGTGTTTACGCGCGATATTGAAACTGCGACCCAAGCTTACGCAGGGTTGGATGCGTCTGCCGGGCGTTTCGGGTCGACTGGATGCCATTCGCAGGGCTTCGCCAATCGGGGCTCGGGGTGGGCGGCATACCACACACGTTTGACGAGATGACTATCCAAAAAATGATGGTTTTGCGCTCGGATCGACTTTAGATAACACTAGCACACGCCATCGAGTCACAGGGAGAACAAACACATGCAATCTGAAGGTAAATCCTGGAACCGTGCGATCAAGGACGGGTTCCCTGTAGGGAACCGGCGTCGATTTTTGAAAGGCGCGGTAGGCACAACCGGTGCAGTGGCGGCCCTGGCAGCTGTCGGCTCGATCGGGGGTGCTCCTTATATCCGAAGTGCAAAAGCAGAAACCACAACGTGGAAGATACAGACTTCGTGGCCAGGTGGCATAGGACTGCAAATCTTCAAGGAGTGGTGTGGATCAATTGTTGAAAAGACAGGCGGCGAGCTAGCATTTCAGCCATTCGGTGCTAAGGATGTGGTCGGTGACTTTCAACTGTTTGACGCGGTGAAAAACGGTGTCCTACAAGCAATGAATCCCTTCACAATCTACTGGGCAGGTCGGATGCCCGCTTCGGTGTTCTTGACCTCATATCCTTTAGGGCCACGAAATCCCCATGAATGGGATGTGTTCTATTATGGCTTGGGTGGCCTCGAGATCGCACGTGAATTGTTTGCCAAGCAGCGGATGCACTATGTTGGTCCCATTCACCACGGTCCCAATATCATCCATTCCAAGGTTCCAATCCGCTCGATTGAGGATTTTGCGGGTCGAAAGATGCGCTTGCCGGGTGGTATGGTTGCAGAGGTATTTCAGGCCGCTGGCGCCAAGACCACACTTTTACCAGGCTCAGAAATTTTTCCGGCCCTCGAGAAGGGTGTGATCGATGTTGCTGATTATGTTGGACCGGCGGTGAATTATGCTCTCGGTTTTCATCAGGTCACGCGCTTTATTTCGATGGGGCCGCCCGGCTTCATGTCACTTTATCAACCGGTCGATCTGATGGACCTTACCGTGGGTAACGACGCATGGAACGCGCTATCGCCGCAAATGCAGCAATTCGTCGATATGGAAGTTCATGTCTACTCAGATATGCATCATGCCGCGATTCAGAAGGCAGATCAGGAGGCCTGGGGAAAATTTGACGAAGCAGGCACTGTCGTCACCCGTTTGAGTGAGGACGATGTGGAGAAATTTATCCGGATAGCGATCCCACGCTGGTTTGTATGGGCAAACAAGGACAAGGACGCGGCCAGGGTGTTTAAGATTCAACTCGACTACATGATGTCAGGAAGCCTTGGTTACGTGACTAAGGATATGATCCAGGGTCAGCAGTTGAAATGGACTTGAGCAGTTATTTTTTATTTTAAAACTTTTGTTAATCCGCGACAGTCAATATGCCTGATTTGACCTTTGTTTTGCCGCACTGGCTTTACTGGGCTGGTGTGGTTCTGTTTCCGGTCATTGCAATGATTTTGGTTAGGCGTCAGCGGGGGCTGCAGACACGTGCTGCGGTTTCGATGCCACTGGCCTATATGCTGTGGCTTACCGGTGGGTTTGTCGGCTTGCACCGTTTTTATTTGCGTAGTTGGCTCGGCTTTCTCTATGTGCCGTTATTCATCGGAATACTTTACTCAAACTCTGATGGGCGTGACGCGCGTGAAATCCGGTCGCTCGCTGATGGCGACGTAATGATCGCTGAATTCGACATAGAACGTGCGCAAAAAGCGCTCGATGATGGGAAAGATGGCGCTCAAGCCCAGTCCGAAGCTGCCCACGCTGTTCTTGAGATGGCGCGTGACCGTCTGATTGTCGCTGATGACTCCATGGTCCGGGCTGCTAAGACTGCGCAATACCTAGCAGTAGGAATCGCATTTTTATTGCTTATCGATGCAACGCTGCTGCCGCGATTGACACGCTTGCAAAACCAACGAGAGCCCACCGCTGCTGCGTCGACAGAAAGTGATGCCGAGAGAAATCCCGACTCCGGGGTGCAGTCCGTGCGCACACTATTTACATCCGCGACGGACAGGATAGAGGCGATAAGCCGGTTTAGTGGGGAATATGTTGCGTACTGGTCAGTGATCGCGGTGTTTGTCTATTACTACGAGGTGGTTGCGAGATATGTGTTCAACTCTCCCACAAACTGGGCACACGAAGCGATGTTCCTCATGTTTGGCATGCAATATTTGATTTCTGGAGCCTATGCTTATTTGACGGATAGCCATGTTCGAGTTGACGTGCTTTATGCGCGACTGTCCGCAAGAGCTAAAGCAGTCACCGATCTTTTGACTTCCGTATTTTTCTTTATTTTTGCCGGCACAATTCTGGGGACCGGTTATATCTTTTTTAACGATTCTATCGGCGTCTGGGAAGTCTCCTTCACTGAATGGGCGATCCAGTACTGGCCCGTAAAGGCCACGATCATACTTGGCGCTGTGCTAATTCTATTGCAGGGCCTCGCCAAGGTTGCCAAGGATGTGCAAACAGTTGTGCGGGGGGGTGTTACGTGACATCTGCCGTACAAAAAATCAACACGGCATTGCGTTGAACGATGGGTCTTGAAGTCCCGATTGGTTGGCTAACACTGTTGATGTTTGGCAGCCTCTTGGTGCTGCTCATGGCTGGCCTGCCTCTTGCATTTGTTACGGGGGGGCTAGCATGCGTGTTTCTTTTCATACTTGGCGATTCTCATAGCCTAAATATGGTGCCGTCTCGGATTTACCCGTTGATGACGGACTATCAGTTATCCGCAATTCCGTTGTTTATCCTGATGGCCACGATGCTCGAGCGCGCGGGCCTGATACAGGAAATGTTTGACGTCATATACAAACTCCTTGGGGGTATCCGGGGTGGTTTGGCGAGTGCCACCGTGTTTGCATCGACTATTCTTGCGGCAATGGTTGGAATTATAGGAGCTGCAGTGGTGACAATGGGCATCATCGCTTTACCTGCGATGCTGCGGCGCAAATATGACCCCAAGATAGCGATGGGCGCGATCATGGCCGGGGGCACCCTCGGCATACTAATTCCACCCAGCATTTTGGCGATCATTTATGCAGTTGTTGCTGAGCAATCGGTTGGCGAGCTGTTCATTGGCTCGGTGGTGCCCGGCCTGATGCTGTCCGGAATGTATGTCACCTATATATCAGTCCGTTGCTTTCTTAATCCGTCTCTCGGGCCGGCAATTCCGGTTGAGGAACGGCTTGACGCAACAGAAAAGCTGAAATTATTAGGCACGATGTTGGCGCCAATCATTTTGATCGCGGTCGTACTGGGCGTGATTTTTACCGGTGTTGCAACACCGGTGGAAGCGGCGGGTATAGGAACCTTTGGTTCGTTCGTGGTCGCTGCGCTTCATCGCCGGTTAAGCTGGGAAACGGTTCATGAGGCCTGTGTCACCACTCTCAAGGCCTCTGCCATGGTTCTGTGGATCATGTTTGGCGCAACTGTTTTCGTCGGTCTCTACAATTTTCACGGGGGCCAGCAATTTGTTGCCGGTGCTCTCGAGAGCACGGGGTTCGGTCGCTGGGGCATCCTGATCATTATGCAGATCATTTTGGTCGTGTTAGGTATGTTTCTCGATTGGGTCGGAATTCTTTTGCTGTGTGTTCCTATATTCGTACCAATCATAAAATCGCTCGGCTTCGATCCCTTGTGGTTTGGTGTTTTGTATCTTGTAAACATGCAGATGTCGTTCTTATCACCACCGTTTGGGTACGCGCTGTTTTATCTGCGAAGTGTTGCGCCACCGGAGATTCCAATGATAGATATTTACAAGGCTTCTCTGCCGTTTCTTGGTATTCAGGTGTTTGCCCTTGCCCTATGCATGAGCTACCCGCCAATCATCACATGGCTCCCACGTTTGGTCTACGGATCGGGGTAGGCTGAAGGCATTCTGGTGGAAAGTCTCTCCATCTAGAATGCAATTAGGCAGGATCAACTTTCTGGTTTTTAAGTTTTTTTTATCGCAGACCTGGAAACCTGAAACTTGTTGCTATGCTACTTGTTTTCTGACTACCCAGGGATTGTTTTCGGCATGCCCGGCAACCGTAGTTCGGTGCATCACTCGCTTATACTTAGTATCATATGCGAGGCCACGATGCATGACCATCCGATTGTCCCACATTACCAGATCATTTGTACGCCAATGATGGCGGTACACGAATTCCGGCTGAGTAGCAAATTCGTTAAGTTCTTTGATTAAGGCACGGCCTTCTTCAATTGGAAGTCCCACAATGTGCGAGGCATGACGCCCAACATAAATAGCCTTGCGACCAGATTCTGGGTGAACACGTATCATCGGATGTTGAACTGGAGGTAGAGCTTCCAATTCTTCATCACTCATCACTGCAGTCAGGTTGTAACGCCCGTCTGAATTCATTTGTCTTTGTGAATAGATAAAGCTGTGAACGGAAGTTAAGTCCTGGATAAGTTGTTTCTTCCCGTCATCGAGTGCGTCGTAGGCGGCGCGCATGTCGGCAAACTCAGTTTCTCCTCCTACTGGTGGAACCTCGCGCGCTGACAATGCAGAGCCGAGCGCGGGTACAACCTTAAAGGAGCTATCCGTGTGCCAAACTGAGTTCCCCTTCAGGAAAATTTCGTCGTCACTTCCCTTCTTCAACACTTTGCCATCGACATCCACATTAGAAATTTTAGAAATTTCTGGTCGTGAGTTGCCGAAAGTTGCAGTTATATTTTTCTCGAGCGGTCCAATGCGCTCTGAGAAAGCAATTTGTGACTCGTCGTCGAGGAATTGATTTCGAAATAGGAGCACCGAGTGCTCGGCAAACGCATTAACGACTTCTGTGAGAATATCACTGCCAAATGAAGTAGCTAAGTCTACGCCTGATACTTCCGCGAAGAAATGTGGATGCATCCTTTTAATAATGAGCGTCATTAAGTGCTTCACCCGTGCTTGCCAACAAAGAAGACTTGTATTGTGCCAGATAAGACTCCGATATATCAAGACTCTGCACCTTGGCAGAGGTGGGTAATGGCTGGCACAATGGTTTACCAGTGGATCGAAGAAGGAAGGGATGTTCCAAAATGGCCCCATTCAGCATTCTCGCTACCAATCATACGAGTTTCACCGTTTCCGACCTCGACAGATCGGTGGGTTTCTATGTAAGTGTACTTGGCTTTGAATTGTTGAATCGCTCGGCACGAGATCGTTCATTCACGGAAAAAGTGGTAGGTGTTCCGGGGGCCCAGATAGAGGTTGCCTATGTTCAGGCACCCGGGCATCGTCTTGAGTTGATCCAATATATTGAACCAAAGGATCGCGGCAAAGTGGTGTCTCGTCCCTGCGACACCGGATTTGCCCACGTCGCTTTCGATGTGGATGACATAGACGCGGTGGTAGCCGCAGTTCGTGTAGCCGGGGTAGAGCCTCTGAGCGAGCCTGTCGTTATTAAGGCTGGTCCTAACAGCGGTGGTAAAGCCGTCTATACTCGTGATCCAGACGGCGTCACCATTGAATTCATTCAAAAATCACGCAGTTAGATTGCTCTCGCCTTGTCTTGATCCATTAGCGACGTTCAAATTGTTTGGAGCCAAACAAAATTTCCCATCGTTCTTTGTCTTGGGTCTGATCCGCCACTGAACGGACTTCGTCTCGCATGACCGACCAACCCTTTTGCAGCGCTGGTCGTGCTTTGAGGCGTTCCCGCCAATCTTTAAGATTTGAAAAATCGTCAAAGCTGTGGCCTTGGCGTTCGCCCAAAATCCAGGGCATAGTAGCCATGTCGGCGATCGAGTAGTCTCCTGCCAGATACTCTCTGTCCTCGAGGCGGTTATTGATTACGTTATAGAGCCGGCCACCCTCGTTCGTGTATCGGTTAATCGCGTACTCAATTTTTTCTGGAGCATAGTTCCGGAAGTGATGGGCTTGCCCGAGCATCGGACCAACTCCTCCCATCTGAAACATTAGCCACTGAAGTACTTCGTAGCGGCCACGCGGATCGGCGGGCATGAATTTTCCCGTTTTTTCCGCTAAGTATATAAGTATTGCGCCGGACTCAAAAATTGCAATTGGTTCACCGTTAGGACCATCGGGATCAACGATCGCCGGCATCCGATTGTTTGGACTGATCTTTAGAAAATCAGGCTTGAACTGATCACCTTTGCTGATATTGACTGGAATGATGTTATAGGGAAGCCCACATTCCTCGAGCATGATAGTGATTTTGTAGCCGTTCGGTGTTGGCCAGTAATATAAGTCGATCAAGCCTCAGCCCTCCGTTTCATTTCTTTGGCCTGGTTCAAACGATCAAACAATAGGCCAGTAGTTATTACCTATTCTGAAAGAAGTGTGCCTATACAACAAAATAAGGCTCCCGGCGAGTGACCTAAAAAGGGTGGCGACCGTCGCAATCATCTCTGCGTTGCGGTTTTTAAGAAATACAGTTGTTCATGGGACTTTAGTTCCTCCCCGAATACCGGCGGTTGGCTGCGATTTAACAATTCGATTGCGCATGTACCAACGTCACAGCATTTCGTCACAAATACTGCCTTGCTGGAAGATTGAAGAGCATTGTTTTGGCGACTTGGTGGGGCATGCCGGCTCAGTTATACTAGGTGGAAATTGGGGCAAGGCATGGAACGTTCATTTAAAAAAGAAGTGGCACAACTTCGTCTTGGTGAGGGTGAAATATTCTCAGGCGAAGGCATACTTGCGGTCACCAAGGCACTATTGCAGTCTGGTGTGAGCTATATCGGTGGATATCAGGGAGCGCCAGTATCGCACTTACTGGACGTGATGGTTGATTCGAGTGAACTTTTGGATGAACTCGGGGTTCATCTTGAAACACCGACCAATGAAGCTGCCGCCGCCGCAATGCTGGCTGCCTCAATAAATTACCCGATGCGTGGTGCCGTAACTTGGAAGTCCGTTGTGGGAACCAATGTGGCGTCGGACGCGCTTTCCAATCTGTCTTCCGCAGGGGTCATAGGCGGTGCCATGATTGTAATTGGCGAGGATTATGGCGAGGGCGCAAGTATCATTCAGGAGCGTAGCCACGCGTTTGCCATGAAATCGTCGATGTGTCTTCTCGACCCGCGTCCGAATTTGACCAGCATCGTGGATACGGTCGAGAAAGGTTTTGAGTTATCCGAGGCAAGTAACATGCCGGTGATGCTGCAATTGCGGATCCGTGCCTGCCATATATCCGGCCGTTTTGCTGCTAGGGACAATCGTCCGCCATTGATATCGCGAAACCAGCTTTTGTCGGAGCCAGATTTTAACATCGACCGCTTTTGTTTACCGCCTTCTACCTATCTTCAGGAAAAACACAAGATTGAATATCGACTTCCTGCAGCGGAACGCTTTGTCACAGAAAATAAATTGAATGAAGTTTTCGACGGCGACTTATCTGACATCGGCATTATAACGCTGGGTGGCCTTTACAACGGTGTTGTGCGCGCTCTTGAACGTGTTGGACTATCGGACATCTATGGTGCCTCTCGGGTTCCAATCTACGTGATGAATGTTGCCTATCCTGTCGTGCCCAAGGAACTCGAAGAGTTCTGTTTAGGTAAAAAATCTGTTCTTGTAGTCGAGGAGGGGTACCCCGACTATATAGAGCAAGCGGTACATGTCGCCTTACGCAAGGCGGATGTGCAAACGCGGGTGCTGGGTAAGCAAGTGCTTCCCAAGGTTGGCGAATACACGGCCGATGTTGTATTGGGTGGTGTCGAGAAATTTCTGGAATTAGAGGCTTCGGGTAACTTGACAGCGTCGCTGCCAAGCAGCGCAATAACTCACTCCAACGCTTTGAAGGCGCGCGCTGCTGAACTGCTGGGGACACCGATTCCGCCCCGACCACCCAGTTTTTGCACTGGTTGCCCAGAGCGACCAGTGTTTAGTGCGATGAAAATTGTTGAGAAGGAATTGGGTCCCACCCATATCGCAGCTGACGTTGGATGTCATACTTTTTCGGCGCTGCCGCCATTTAATCTCGGAAATACGATGGTGGGATACGGTTTAGGGTTAGCAAGTTCGGCGGGTGTAGGACCCAATTTCGGCAAGCGAGTGATCAGTATAATGGGAGACGGTGGCTTTTGGCATAATGGTATCTCTTCGGGGGTTGCAAGCGCGAATTTTAATAAGCATGACTCAATCCTCGTGATCATGAAAAACGGTTACTCCTCGGCAACCGGATGGCAATTCTTGCCATCTAGCAAAGGCAATCGATTTGGCGGCGAGACTGGCATGTCGATAGAAAATGCACTTAAGGGGTTGGGGATTAAGTGGGTGCGCACAGTGCGTACGTATAACGTGTCGAAGATGGCAAAGACTCTTCGTCAGGCGGTAACGGAAACAAAAAAAGGGCTGAAGGTGATAATAGCAGACGGTGAATGCCAGCTGGCTCGCCAGCGGCGGTTGCGGCCACTGCTAAAAAAGCGCCTTGATTCTGGCCGAAGGGTAATCAGAACGAGGTTTGGGATCGATGACGATCTTTGTACGGGAGATCATTCTTGTATACGCATGTCAGGCTGCCCGTCGCTAACAATTAAACCGAATCCAGACCCTCTTCGGACAGATCCAGTGGCCCACGTAAATAACGAATGCGTGGGTTGTGGACTTTGTGGTGAAGTGGCACACGCTGCGGCGCTGTGTCCGTCATTTTATCGGGCTGAGATCGTGCAGAATCCGAATATCTTGGATCGATTGCTAGATAGCTGGCGCCAAGCGTTGATAGGCGCCTTGCAAGGGCTTGTGCGCGCATGAGCGAACCATCGGTGCGTCCAATCACCGTACTGATTGCTGCAATGGGCGGCGAGGGCGGTGGCGTTCTCACCGACTGGGTCGTTAAGGCTGCAGAGCACGCGGGCCTTCTGGTGCAGAGTACTTCAATTCCTGGGGTTGCGCAGCGGACAGGGGCCACGACCTATTACGTCGAAATATTTCCAATACCAATTGCTGAACTTGATGGACGTGAGCCCGTATTTGCATTGTATCCGTCAGCTGGCGATGTCGATTTGATGATAGCCAGTGAATTGCTAGAGGCTGGGAGAGCCATCCAAAATGGGTATGTAAGTCCGGATCGTACCGTGCTGATAGCTTCGACGCATCGCGTCTATACCATAGGCGAGCGTTCGGATATGGCGGACGGACGACTCGATGAGGGACCTGTGCGTAGAGCCGCGCAGGAACTTTCAAGGCGTGCCTTGCTTTCGGATTTCAAACGCGCAGCGGACAAGGCTGGTAGTGTGATGAACGCCGTTCTCCTGGGCGCGTTGGCCGCGACATCCGTATTACCGATGGTCAAGCAAGACAGCTTTGTCGCGGCGATTCGTGCTGGTGGAAAGGCGATAGCCAGTAATTTAGCGGGATTTGAAGCAGGCTTCCAGCTTGCAATGAGCGCAAAAGGGCAAGAGGTGCCCACACAAAGTTTAGTGCGACCTAAAGTATCAAGCCGTGTAGAGCGTTTAATAAATGAGGTGAAAGACGATCCTGTGCCTGTGCGGGAAATCATTGAACATGGACTACGTCGACTGGAGAGTTATCAGGACCTCTCCTATGCACGTCTTTACCTGACCCGGGTATCTCGTGTGCGTGCTGTGGATACGACACATGATAAATCTCTGACCCAAGAGGCGGCCCGTCAACTCGCTTTACGCATGGCATACGAGGATGTGGTTCGGGTCGCACAATTAAAAACTGCACGTGAACGCATGGACAGGGTCCGAGCTGAAATAAAGGCAGCTCCGGGAGAACCGGTCCGAGTTACAGAATTCCTTAAGCCTGGGATTGAAGAAATTTGTTCTTTGCTTCCGGGAGCTATAGCCCGTCCCTTGTTACGTTGGGCGGAGAATCGAAATTTGACCGAGAAACTTCATATTGGGTTGGCTCTTAAGACTTCAAGCGTAACAGGATTCTTGGCTATGTGGTTATTGGCACGACTTCGACCCATCAGGCGACTGGGCTATCGTTTTCGCGAAGAACAGTTGATGATTGACGCATGGTTGCATCAGGTTTGCGTTGGAGCTCAACGAGCTCCGGAATTGGCTCGGGAAATTATTTCTTGTGCACGTTTAATTAAAGGGTATGGGGAAACGCATCGTCGAGGATATAAAAACTATGAGCGCATCCAGGAGACGTTGATAGCGCCTGCACTGGATGGAGATATGCCCTTCGGCGAAGCTGTGGACGCCATTGAAAAGGCTGTGGCGGCGGCTCTTGATAATCCTGATGGCTCGGCACTCAGCGATGTCTTGTTGGGTACTGCGGATGCGTCTAAACCAGCTGTGGCTCACGCCGCCGAGTAATTGGGCGTTCTACAAGGCCAATTTTTCTAAGATTTCGGCAACTTATTCTGCAAACTTGGATCTTCCGAAGTTGTTCGCTTGAGTTCGCCCGAGCGGCTAGGGTATCCATATTTATCTGTCGTCTTTGAGTAGCTTGATTAACTTTTGCAGTTTGTATTCAGCGTGCGCTTTGTGAGATGCAACGTCACAACCACGCCAGTCATAGAATCCACGGCCGGTCTTCACACCGAGTTCGCCGCGTTCATATCTGTCCTGGACTACCCTTGAGGGTTTTCGACTTAAGTGTAAATGCGGCACAATTCCCTGCTGCGCTAATGCATGTGTGTCTAAACCGCTAATATCCTTCTGCTCGATTAAGCCGGTCACGCACATGCGCGGACCAAACATCCATTTTGCAAAATCGTCAATATCCTTGGCTTCGACAATTCCTTCTTCGATTAAATAATAGGCTTCGTGGAGGAGTGCATGTTGCAGCCGGTTTATCAGGAAGCCGACTATTGGCTTTTTGAGTACGATGGATTCCTTGCCGGTTTTTTTGAGTGCTGCTTTAACCCGACTCAGGGTGTGATCACTAGTTTGCGACACTCGTATCACCTCGACCATTGGCAGAGATTCGGCGGGATGCATGTAGTGGATTCCGATGAATCTCCCAGGATTCTTAAGGCCGTCAGCTATTTTATCAAGTGGAAGGCTGGAGGTATTACTGGCTAGTATCGGTGTGTCTCCGTACGTCTGCTCAAGACGTTCAAACAGTGCTTCCTTAAGTTCCATTTTCTCCGGTATAGCTTCGATGATTAGATCAGGAGATTCCTCGGGAAGTTCTTGGCGGGCAGTCACGTCTTGGGGCAGGTCGGAAAGGCGGGTTGGGTCTCGGGTAAGCACAATCGTATTAAATCCGGCCATGGCGAAAGACAGAATAATCCCACGACCCATTGACCCAGAGCCCACTACCATAACGGTATGAATTGAATCTTTATCAGCTACGTCCATTTCGTCTCCGTGTCATATGCAGGCGTCCTTTTCCAAGACCGGATTTCGAATATCATTTGCTGGGGTCGTTCAATGCTCCCCATTCTTTTAAATACTATACATAGATAGGGAGAGACGTTCCCGGCATTGCATCTTGTGCTATATTTCTGGGGGTGGACCTGTGAAGTTTGAAAGAAGAGCTTTGATGGCTGCTAGCTTTGATCATGGGGTTTCGCACAGTTGCTCTAAATCATGCTGTTACCCTGATCTGTTAAGACTGACCGCGAAGGAAAAATGGCTATGGCCGAAACCGCATTGAATGCTGACGAGTTGGCTGCACTAAGAGCCTTGGACACACCGACTGTTTGTAATGCACTCGAAATTTGTTTGCCTGAAAGACGTTCCTTCGGTTTTACTACGCGACACCTTCATTGTGTGCGACCGGAACTGCCGCCAATGGTGGGGTATGCAAAAACCGTAACCATACGTGCTTTGCGGCCTTCAGCGGATGACCCTGACATTCAGCGTAAAAAAAGAGTCGCTTATTACAATTATGTAGCGACATCGCCGGGGCCGACCATCAGTGTCGTCCAGGATCTGGATGACGGTCAGGCAGGTTTTGGCTGTTTTTGGGGGGAGGTTAACAGCAATGTGCATAAGACGCTGGGATGCCTCGGAACTATTACTAATGGTGGCGTGCGGGATTTAAGCGAGTTCGCCGATGGGTTTCAGGCACTGGCTGGCTCGGTGACCCCTAGCCACGCGAATGTTCATGTAGTTGATGTTGGCGGCGAAGTGAACGTCGTCGGAATGATCGTCAAGTCTGGAGATTTGGTACACGCCGATATGCATGGGGCGGTCGTCATTCCCCATGAAGTCGCAAACGACGTTCCGGATGCCGCGGCACTTATGATGCGGCGTGAGGCGGTGGTATTGGCGGCTGCAAAAGCAACAGGGGCAACTGTAGAGACGATCACGCAGGCAATGATGGAATCGGCAAAGGTAAAATAATTTGATTTGTCTTTGTTGTGGTACTTAAGTGGAGTGGAGTTGAACTCCGTTCCGTTTTGTCCTGTTCATTTGAACTTTTAATTTGGTTGCTGATAGCGACCCACTCCTCGTTACTGAGTTCACTAAGCCACGAAAAAGTGCCACCGCCATTGAGCCATTGACCGCCATCGATTGGAATTACTGCGCCGTTAATATAGGCACATTGGTCTGCGAGCAGAAACGTTGCTAAATTTGCGAGTTCGGAATGTTCCCCAGTGCGCCCATAGGAACAGTGCCGGTGTAATTGCGTGCTAAATTCTCATTCGGCATCAGTCGATCCCATGCACCTTTAGTTGGAAATGGTCCAGGTGCAATTACATGTAGACGAATGCCACGGTTTCCCCATTCGAGTGCTAGGCTTTGGGTCATTGCTGCGACACCAGCTTTGATCCAGTGGGCACCACAGGGGCGGGTAACATAAAAAGTGCCATTCATCACAATATTTGAAATTGCATCAAAACCACGTGGGCTTAAATTGTCATTTTTCGAAATAGAATTTCCGGCTGCATTATTGACCAATCCGTTTAGCGATCCGTTGGACCAAATTTTGTCCAGCATCTCTTATATCGTTTGGGGTACGCGAATGTCGCAAACGAAGGTAGAGATCTTACCTCCCGTTTTATCGGTTAATTCCCGAGCAGTTTCATCAAGCACGTTTCCGCGACGACCACAGATAAATAGCTCAGCCCCTAATTCCAAGAATCTCTCGCTCATAGCTTTTCCGAGTCCGGTGCCACCTCTGGTGACCAGAATTCGTTTGCCTTTGAAAAGCCCTGTTTTAAACATCAAAGATAGTCCTAACGGTTTCGTCCTATTTATAGGGATAACCTATCGGATCTGCGCCCTTAGGCCCAAAGTTCAGGGCACAAAAATGGAATGAAATTGGAGTAAGATGACAGCTGTAGTATGATCCAAGTATAGCCATGTGCGTAATTTATGGAGTGACTGAGACAATGTTGAAAATGGGTTTTGAAGCGTTATTGGGCCAGGCAAATACAGAAATTCAGACTATTTCGGTCGATGATGCAAAGCGTCATCTTGAGTCTGGCGATGTTTTATTTATCGATGTTCGTGAGACGCAGGAAGTTCAGAATACGGGCGGTCTACCGGGTCATGTACATGCGCCGCGTGGCTTCCTTGAATTTATAGCAGACCCTGAAAGCCCAATGCATAAAACTGAGCTGTCTTCGGGTAGACGCTTGGTACTTTATTGTGCATCAGGAGGGCGTTCCGCATTGGCTGCAAAAACACTTCAGGATATGGGCGTAAATAACGTTTGCCATATGGCTGGCGGTTATACCGCCTGGGTCGAGTCCGGTGGTCCTGTCAATACTGCCGAATAGTTAGATTAATTTATCTTCGTTATTGTAAATGGTTTTGTTTCCGCTCTAGGTACGTGCAAAAGGTCAAGTGGCGCTCTGTCCCGTCCCGTGGCTTTTGGCTGTGAGCTTGGTTGGCATCAGAGAGGCATTTCTGCCACAATAGCAATAGCTTTAGGTCCAGCATCTGCTTGTGAATAGGGGACGGTAGGTGGAAAAAGCAAAGGTTGGCTCACTAAGGGACATTGCACTGCTAGCCGATTTACCGGTCGATGAAGTGAGCGCTTTAAAGCAAAAATGCCAGTGGCTGCGCTATGAGCGGAACGAACAGATCCTGGACCGTGAGAGCGATAGCCGAGATGTTTTGTTTGTAGTAGAGGGCCGTGTCCAGGTAACGAATTTCTCTTTTTCCGGACGAGAGATAGCCCTTGCGACGGTAGCACAGGGTGGGTATTTCGGAGAATTATCAGCGGTTGACCAACAACCACGTTCGGCGAGTGTGCTTGCAGCGGAGCGTTCGGTAGTTGCTAGCTTAGGCCCTAATCATTTCATCGAACTTATTAAACGTTATCCTACTGTGGCCCTTCGGGTGTTAAATCGTTTGGCTCAGATTGTGCGCAATTGCGATGAAAGGATTATGGATCTAAGTACATTGGGAGCGGTTCAGAGGGTCTATATCGAATTGCTGCGATTAGCAAAACCTGACTCTGCGATGCCCTCTGAGTGGGCTATTTATCCAATGCCAACACAGGCTAACGTAGCTGCGCGTGCTAGCACGACCCGCGAAACTGTTGCCCGTGTTTTTAGCCAATTACGAAAGTCAGGCCTTATCACTCGTAAAGGGAAAACTCTCTACGTCAACGACTACACCGAGCTCCAAGTAATGGCGGACCGGCTTCCACATATTGAAGGTGACTCGGCCTCCAGATAATTTCGGAAACCTTACACGCTGACTTGGTCAGAAGATCGAAACATCAACTTCTTTATCAGTGATGAACTCAAGAAGGGCAGGCGTGCCGTTCTCAGTCTGCTCAATGCCGCGCCTAATCGCGGGGATGATTTCTCCGGGATCCGTGACACGTTCGCCATACCCCCCGAATGCCCGGGCCATTGCTGCATAATCACCGGAAATATCGGTAGACCGATATTTCTCCGTCGCCACTTGCATAATTTTTAGCTCGATCGCCATCGAAAAATTGTTGAGGAGAATTGAGAGGATCGGGATTCGTTCACGAACTGCGGTTTCAAAATCCATGCCCGTGAAACCGATTGCAGCGTCGCCCCATACGTTAACGCAGAGTTTATCAGGTTGGGCGAGTTTTGCCCCCATCGCAAAGCCTAAGCCACTACCTAACTGTGTTGTCTTGCCCCAGCCAATGTAGCTAAGTGGGGTAATAGACGGCCAGAAGGGGGAGATTTGATCGCGCGGACTGCCTGCATCGTGGGTGATAATGGTGTTCTCGATATCGACCGTTTGCGCCAAGTCCCAAATAACACGGTAGGGCGATAACGGGGCCTGGTTGGAGCGCAATTTTGGCATCCATTCGTCAAGCCATGCCTGTTTTAAGACCTGGATGTTTTTTGCAATTGGAGCTGAATCGCGTTCCTCTCCTTTGAGCCTGTCCTCGACCTCACCTATCAATGCTTCGAGAGTCAGGCCGGCATCACCGATCAGGGCGTGATCGGCTTCTATATCTTTGTTCAGATCGGTGGGTTCAAGGGTAGAGTGTATAATCTTTGGGCCCTTCGGCATTGTGACCCCGAAAGCAGTATTCGTAAAGCTGCAGCCAATGCCAAATATTACATCCGCATTATGTAAGAATTCGTGAACCGGGCGAGGCATAGACCTCCCTCCTGAGCCAAGCGACAGAGGGTGGTTTTCAGGAAAGGCACTTTTGCCGCCGAGGCTGCTCGTGACTGGCGCCGCTAAGAGTTCTGCAAGTCGTTTGAGCGCAGGCCAAGCCTCGGCGTAGTGGACACCTTGGCCTGCATAAATCACTGGCCGCTGCGCGTCCACCAACACTTTTGCTACTTCCTGCACTGCATCCGGATCCGGACCGGAGCGGGTTGAAAAGGTGGGCCGATACGAAAATTCACCATCCATTTCTTCGGCAAACAGATCGTGTGGGATTTCCACCAACACGGGTGCGGGACGGCCATTGCGAAGTTGCGTAAAAGCTCTCCGCATGACGTTGCAGATTTCATTCGCGCTGGTAATAGGTTCGGATAATTTAGTGACGTTGCGGAAGTTCAGCGCTGAATTAAAATTGGGGGTTACGTGGGCAATAGCACGTTCGTAACCCATTGGTAGGATCAAAATTGGTACTGAGTCGCCGAACGCCTGCGCAACTCCACCAAATGCGTTCTCGGAGCCTGGACCATGCTGCATGGCAAAAACACCTATATTTTTCCCACTGGAGAGACGGGACATGGCATCAGCCATGTGCAGGCCTATGCGCTCTTGACGAACAATTACCGTTCGGATGTCTGCTCGCGCGGCTGCTTCGATGACGTGGTTGACGGGATAACCAATTAGAATTTCCACGCCCTCTCGTTTGAGGATCTCGGCAATTGCGTCGCCTGTTTTCACGTTTCTCTCCATACTTGCGCCACGAGGAAAGGGTGGCGGTGTTGGGTAAGGTTTATTTTCGTAGACGCCTCCAGCAGGCATCGCAAGATATTGTCCGGCGGTCAGTTACCCTAACTTCCATTTAATCGAGCAGCCCATACTGGCTATCTGTTGACGAGGGCCTTCACCTGTTTCGGAAATCTGGACCATAGCCTCAAACAACTCTCGTTTAGCATCAGGAACATTTGAGGTTTTCGTTTCATCAAGTCGACCACGATACTGTAGTCGAAGATTCTTATTGAACCCAAAAAAGTCTGGCGTGCATACAGCGTTATATAACTTGGCTACGGCTTGGTCTTCGTCCCGCAGATATGGGAAAGGAAAATCCTTGTGTTTGCTGATGGCAACCATGTGATCAAAGTCATCTTCCGGGTAGGAGTCGGCATCGTTCGAATTAATGCCAATAGTATGGACCCCATGGTTCCGAAGTTCGTTTGCGTCGCGGACAAGCTTGTCGATGATTGCTTTCACGTATGGGCAGTGTTGGCACATGAATACGATTAGGGTGCCATTTGGGCCCTTGAGATCGCTGAGGGAATGAATATCTCCATCGACGCCCTTAAGTGAAAAACTTGGCGCGTTCCAGCCAAAATCGCAAATTCCGGGTGCATCGGACACGATCCGATCTCCTAACGCATTCGATTGTTCTGCCCAATAAAAGTATACATCTTTTACCTAGTTCACGGAACCGATGCTACCATGTAATGGATTTTGTGATCTAACCGTGTTTGTGCCAAATTTATAAGTCAGACCTGTATTTTTACGATCGGGCGTTTGGTTATAACATCGCGCTGTGTTTCGTGTGCTAGATAACAGGGATGTATTGCCGGCAATGGAGGCCAACAATGCTTGATCAATTCCACTTACCTGAGGACGTCGCGGTCTATGTCGACCCGGAAGCCATGCGCTCCACTGTCGAGGACATATTTACCGCCCTTGGGATGCCTGAAGAACATGCCGGGCAATCGGCGGATGTATTACTCTACGCGGATGTGAGGGGCATAGACACCCATGGTGTATCAAACATGCTTCGACTCTATGTCCAGTGGATGCGGGATGGAAAGATAAACCTACAGCCAAAATGGCGTATTACCCATGAGGCACCAGCGGCATGCACCATCGACTCGGATCGTGCTCACGGCGGTGTGATCGGGCCCGAAGCGATGAAAGAGGCAATTATACGAGGGAAAAAATATGGAGTGGGTGCGGTTACCGTATCCAACGGTGGCCACTTCGGGGCGGCCGCCTACACGGCAGCAATGGCCCTGGAACATGACATGATTGGTATAGCGATGACGGCGGGTGGCATGGCAATGGCTCCCACGTTTGGGGCAGAAGCTCTGGTCGGACTCAATCCAATTGGGATTGCGGTGCCTAGTCGCAACGAGGCACCTTACATCTTCGACGCATCGATGAGTGCCGTATCCGGCAATACGGTGCGGCTGATACAACGTCTTGGTCATGGAACGCTGCCTGGTTGGATAACGGATTCGGAGGGAGCACCAATTATGGACGAGAGAGAAATCCCCGAAGGTTATTTACATCTTCCGGTCGGCGGCACGCGAGAGATCGGCTCGCACAAGGGATTTGGTTTGGCGATGATGATTGAGCTTCTCACCAGTGCGCTGTCCGGCGGTGCGGCAGGCCCTGACCGGCGCGCAGAGCAGGCACATCACTTCCTCGCTTATCGCATCGATGCGTTCACTGATTTGGAGCAGTTCAAGGATGACATAGATGCCTATCTCAAGCGTTTGCGCACGTCAAAGACAGCGCCCGGCGAAAACCGAGTTTATTATGCTGGTTTGCTTGAGCACGAAGAAGCAAAGAAGAGAAATAAGCAAGGGATACCATATCACCCGGAAGTGATCCGATGGTTCAAGGAAGTTATTTCTGAACTTGATATTCGGGATCACCTATCTCAGTAGGAAGTTTGATGCACAATACCGAAGTGAAGAAGCCCAGTTTTGCCGGATTCAGTATTAAGATTCAGTATTAAATGGTGCTAACAACTGACTGATAGGCAAATTTTATGACCTTATCAATTCGAAAGCTGCACGAATCACTAGGAGCGGAGATCGACGGAGTAGATCTCTCCAGACCACTAGATACAGATACTAAATCTGAGATCCAGGCCGCCTGGGAAACTCACGGGGTCTTGGTATTTCGTAATCAAGATATAGGTGACACAGAGCATGTAGCGTTCAGCCGTCACTTCGGGGACCTTGAAGTTCTGCCGGAGACCGACCGCACGGACGATACTATGCCAGAAATTTTCATCTTGAGTAATGTCGGCGCCGACGGAAAGATAATGCCTGTGGAAAGTGAACCGGTCACTTTCAACACTCTCACTTGGTTCTGGCACACCGATAGTTGTTACCGAGCTATTCCCAGTAAGGGTGCTATTCTTCATGGTATCGAAGTTGTCAAAGGCGGTGGAGGAGAAACTCGGTTTGCCAACATGCGGGAAGCTCTTGCAGAAATGCCATCAGACCTACGTAGCCGGATTGAGGGCCTGGAGGGTCAGCATAGTTGGGCCTGGATGCGCTCACACCGGAATTTACCTCCTATGAAGGCCGAAGAAGCGGCTAAGGTTCCCCCGGTACAACATAAGTTAGTCCGCAATCACCGTAATCGCAGCCAGTCTCTGTATATTAGTCCTCTTTATATGGAGCGGATTGTTGGTTGGGATGAGGAAGAGACGAGATCTCTCGTAGAAGAACTGACGGAGTGGGCAGCGCAGGATCGTTTTGTCTACGAACATGCTTGGCAGCAACATGATGTCGTGATGTGGGATAACACCTGGACCATGCATATAGTTTTACCCTACGACCCAGGGTCCCAGCGGCGGGTCATGCATCGGACCGCGATTGCCGGTGTTGAGGCAGTGCTCTAATCCAGTCAATTTTAACTGTAGAATAAACGTTTATCAGTTGAACGCACTCAACACTTCCTCTGCTATGAGCAAGTACTGGTCGACAGTGTTCGTTGGAATGCCACCGAGCATAATTTCATCGGCGCCGGCGTCGATCATTTCGCCAATGCGGTCGATTACGTAGTTCTTGGGTCCAGCGGCACTTCCCTCACCAAGATGGCGATCGGAGATGAACTTGTTTGCTGCTTCTTTCTCGTCAGTGACCATTATTGGCATTAGTACGGTGTGTTTGATGTTAGAGGGGTCACGACCGACTGCGTTACAGTGCTTCTCCAGTACCCGGATTTTGTGATGAAAATACTCCGCGGTCATTGGTCCACCAGCCCATCCATCGAGATTCATGATATCGCCGTACTTGGCAAGTGTTCGTAAGGTCCGTTTCTCACCCGTGCCACCCACAAGAATAGGAATGTGCGGTTTTTGAAAACAACCCGGTGCGAGAGGTGCCTCGTCGAGGCTGTAGTAATTCCCCTGAAAGGTTACGGGTTCATTTGAAGTGAATAGAGTGCGAATAAGAGAGCACGATTCTTCCAAACGGTCTTGCCGTTCTCGCATTGTCGGGAAACTCCAACCGAAAGCTTCGTGCTCACGTTTAAACCATGCGGCACCAATGCCGAGCGTGAAGCGACCATGAGAAATTTGGTCGGTAGTCGTGGCCATTTTGGCAACCAGGGCTGGATTTCGGTACGTGTTTCCCACAACAAGGTGCCCAAGGCGTAGTTTTTTCGTCATACTGGCCACGGCGGCAATTAGTGTGAAGCCTTCGTGTGCGTTTAGGTGCTCTTCCTGGCGATGACCAGGTGGTGGTAAGTAATGATCTGCAAACCAGATACTCTCCCAAGGGCCCAATTCCATCGTTTCAATTACAGTTCGAATGCTATCCCAAGTGTTCCTATAACAACCCACCTGTGCGCCAAACTTCATTTCACTGTTCCTCCACCAAAACCTAACGACTGCCGTCGTGCTACGACTGTCAGTCAGATGGTTTGTTCGGTATAGAGCCGTTCTACATCTTCACACCAAGGCCCAACATTCCACCGGCCGTAGGCCCCCATGTCTCTCAGAGGGTCATCTCCCCAATAAACCGGCACGTGCACGACCGATAACCCTTTGTGATTATGTGCTTCCTCAAGAGCAGCTTCCAAAGCCTGAAAGGTAAAGCCTCCAAAGAATCCTCTGACGCCCGTAAACGCATTAGCCATTGCAACATAATCTATCTGGGTGCCGTCGTTCGTTGCGAAGTCTTTGTTGTACTGATCAGTCTGTAAGGATGAGATTGCGGCCATGCGCCGATTATCGAAGATAATGATCATTGCCTTTACCCCATGAACCACGGCGTCCACCAAGATTTGGGGATTCATCATAAAAGACCCATCGCCGGTAAACGCGACCATATACCGCGGCTCATCGGCGATCGCATTGGAAAGTAGTGAACTCACAGCAAAACCCATGTAGGAGGAGCCGCTCTCCGTGATTGATTGATCTGGATGATCTACCTCGATAATTTGAAATCCGTTTGCCTGAACATCGCCCGCATCGAAAATCCGAATTCCATTTATTTTTTTTGTAAAACGGTCCGCAGTTTTTATTGCGGATGGTTGGGTGAGCACGTGTTGCTTCCACGCAACATCATAAAGCATGTGTTCGCTGCACCTTACAGATTTAAGTTCTTGCCACATGGACTTACGTTTACAACAAGATGAAACCCAACCTTCTGCCTGTTGCTCAATTTCTTCAGGTCGGCGATGATTTTTGAAAACCTCTAGTAGTCGAACAATTATTACGCCGATGTCACCGCATAACATAACGGTGTTGTTGTAATGAGCAGCACTTTCAATGTCTCCGTTAATATTAATAACGGCTTTGGCATTTAGGTATCCGGTGCCCGAACAGTCAGATTGGCACACTGCTCGCGCTCCCATGACAATGACTAGTTCTGCGTTCTCCATCGCATAGTTTCCACTGATCGTTCCCTTGCTTCCGCCAACGTGCATGTTCAATGGATGTCTGTCTGGGAGTACACCCACAGAACCTGGCGAAAGTGCCACTGGAGCATTGATAGACTCTGCGAAAGATTTAAGGAGATCGGGTTGGTGTCGTGTCCCTCCACCGGCTTTGATCACGACCTTGCCATGTTTCTTGAGCAGAGCAATTGCATCGATAAAGCAGTTGTCGTCGGCGGGTGCAACAACTTGCTTTGGAAGCCGCTTTGGTAGGGAGTCCAACCTGAATTCTTTAATGACCTTGGGTTGAGTATTGATCGGAAGGCACAGAAAAAAAGGTGATGCAAAATTGGATCTATACACGGCGTTATTTCCGTGCCGCATTGCATCACGAAGAGCTTCGGGTGTGTGAAGCGTATACGAATTACCCATGATCTCGGTTAATCTTCCAAATTGGTTTTGTCTTTGGCCGGGGAGTTGCTGCATGTTAATGCCTTCCCCATGCGTTGTTTCATCGCCAAAAATGTAATAGACGCCAATACCATTAGATGCCGCCGCAAGTGAACCGGCAAAGGCCTGAAGGGCTCCGGGACCAATAGAGGTTACTACCGCAGGTATTTCGCCATAAATCCAAGAAAGAGCGGTTGCTGCATGGGCCATCGCCACCTCGTTTCGGCACTGAAATATTTCGACTGCACCCTCTTCTTTATATATGCGAAGAATATTTCCAATATCTGTGCTCCCATGTCCAAAAATTACTAAAAATTTTCGCACATCTTGTCGAAGAAGACCGAGAACGACCCCTTCCGAAAGGGTCAGGTCAACCTTTCCCGCGATGGTTTTTGCGCTCAGCGCATTTTCGAAACTTCCTGCTTTAGAAATTTCTTGCGCCCGTGCCCGTGTATCTTGGATATTCATTGCTTGGCTTCCACTCGTTACGTCACATTCCCGATCGGGAGTAAAAAATAAGCATGTAGCTAAAATGTGCTACTCGAAACATAAAGACTTGGGTGTGTGCCTGTTTAAGTTAGCTTTGCTCCTGCTGCTCCTTTTAGTTCATAAACTGGGCCAAGCAGGTTATTGGGTAGCTCTTTCCTTGAAGGATAATGCTCGAACCTTCGTGTTTAATGGAGCTGATATAGAAATTCTTCACCAAGAGTGCCGCTACTTAAGTAAATTTATTTTCTAATAGAAGTGCGAATTTACAACCAGCTACTGGCGTCTTTCCCACCATTTGGCAGCAATTTGTTGCCCTTTGGAGATTTGTTCCGCTGTCATCTTTAGACTGAACATCTCTACGGATCTAGCTGCCTCGGGGTGTCTCATCTTCTTCGCCAAAGACATCGACATAAAAGCAATACGGTTATTCGGAGGTATTCTCTCACCTTTGGCATACATCTGACTCAGAGTGTACTGAGATTTAACAACACCTTGCTCGGCAGCTCGAAGATATCATGTGAGTGCTGAGGTTGTACTCAATGGTGCTCCGAGTCCAGAGTGGTACATCAAGCCAAGATTATATTGGACGATTGCATAACCTTGCTTGGCAACAAGAAGATATCACTTGACCGCTTCCGTATTATTTTGAGATGTGCTGAGGCCACCGGCATACATTGCTCCAAGGTTGTACTGTGCTTTTGCATGTCCCATTTCGGCCATTGAATTCCACTCGCTGAATGCAGTGGCATAGTCCCCTCGCTTTATTGCTTGTACACCATCATCGAAATCTGCCGCAGAGAGCCGGCCAGACAGTGACAACAAGACTACAAAAAGAAGTGCAATTAGATAGGGCATGAAAAAAGCTAGGCTCAGCATGTCTTTGGGGCAATGTATTGTGAACTAGAAAACGTAACTAGTGAGAATTTTGCAGGGCTGTTTCAAAATTTCTAGGTGGGGGATGAATTAGCAAAGAAAAATAGAAATAGAAGAAACTTAGTGACGAACGGATCATTTTTTCTGCTTATTAAAATTCGTGCAAAAGAATTTTAAAGCATTTTGTGT
>JYMV01051124.1_pt1 | contig 24734 bp, 24 predicted proteins | sample 338911 | NCBI WGS metagenome assembly JYMV01 (sample SAMN03354496, study PRJNA234377) | hydrothermal vent metagenome | biome: Deep sea; feature: Hydrothermal plumes at the Eastern Lau Spreading Center, Western Pacific Ocean; material: Seawater | place: Tonga | collected 2009 | depth 2000 m m
TTGCCATTTCCACTTTTGTCTTTCGCTACTTTTCCTTTTCCTTCCTCGAAGGGAAGATATAGCTTCAGCGAATCGTCTCCCTGAATTGCTTTTCCAACAAAAGGGAGTACTAAGAATATGGTTCCTACCAATAAGGTTAGAATCAAAGATTTCATCGATCTTCCTCCAATATTTTGGTTTGAGACACCAATCGTCTTCTGTTCAGATTGGATTCTAACTAAGATTGTTAATCCGATGTATTATCGCATTGTCTACGCAAAACTCCCATAGCTATAAGTAATGTTTAAGCATGTGTTTCGCGCCTGGGACTATATGAACCGCATCAAAAGGATTGCTACAGCCTCTCCAGGACTTGGCCGACCTTCTGTTCGAACAGTACTTGCCATCCCGGAGCAACAGGCAGTCGCTGTCTTCCTGTGCGTTTCCCCGGTTCTCGAGCTGCGCCTCGGTGGGCGTGTAGTAGATGTATCCGTTCGTAACACCCGCCACAAATGTGTAGGGATGGGGCGATCGCTGCTTGATGCCGAGACCGATCTCAACGGATAACTCACCGGGGAACGTCACGAGGACGAAGTTGCCGATGCGCAGGCCGACGACTTCGACCTCGACCGTTTCGCCCTCCGCTTTGAACCGCACTTGATGCCTTTCCAGCAGGTTGATGTTCGTCTGGATCCGGGTGAGCCGCTCCATCGTGTGGATGTTGTCAATGTAGGCATTGAGAGCGCGGCGGTTCTCCTCATCGAAGAGGTCCAGATCTTCTCGACCGGCTTCCCTTTCGTGGAGATAGCGATGGGAGGCATAGGTCGGATATTCCGGCGACAGACGATGTTTGATGAGCAGGGGAACGAACGTCTTCAGGTTAAGGGTCGTCCCTTTCAGCGTCTGCAGGTGCTCTTGTTGTTCCTTCTCGAGCGAGGCGATGTGCTTCGAAAGGTCGGCTCTAGGTAACAGGAGCATCTCGCGGATGACGTTGAGTTCCCGACTGTCATGATCGTGAATTTCACCCAACGCTTCCAGCGTACTCAATCCGAGGATGTTGCCTAGTGTCTTCGCGTCACGGGGGTGATCGACATCCTTGTACCAGATAGGATTGACGTCACCCGTTGCGCCCTGTACGAACAGGGCAATCGCGCCATTACCCGTCATGTCTTCGATGACCTGCGATGCGAATCCGGTGATGTCGGCTGTGTTCTTCCCGCTTGGCACGCCGAGTATGGGGTGGACGGCAAAGTTGTAGACGACAGCGAGTGTTTCGCCAGTCTCTCGATTGAGTCGGAGGATACCGATCTCGGGATCGATCGGTCCGACAGATGCAACCTCCTCGTCGGGTGGCAGGGCGTAGGCATGACGGACGTCCGCTTCCTTGCCAATCTTGAGCCTCAGCCTGCGGTTTTCGGAGATGCGATCTTCGTGACCGGTGCCGACACCGACGGTCACGAGCGCTAGAGCTTCGTGGGCCTCTCTAACAGCCTGAACGGTTCGCTCGGCGACGTCGGTACAGACACGGCCATGGCAGTGGCTAGCATTCACGATGACGCGGGCAGGATCTATGCCCAGTTCGTCGGCAAGCTGAGATCGGACTGTCTCCAGATAACAGTTCTGGATCGAGCCGATTTCGGCGATAGCCACTGCGTCGACGGTTGCCAGAACCGCGGTCGTATCACCCGATTTCAGGACGAGTGCCTTCGCGTAGAGAGGGTCGTTTGCCGGAACCGCTTTTTCGTCTGAGATGACGACCTTCGCTGCCCCTGCCAGAAGCCATGGTGGTGAGGGTTGGTTATTCATTGGAGTAAAGTAAGTTCCTAAAGCTCCTGTCTTTCAAGACCTAGCATGGTCTCCATTCCAATGCTATTCCATTCTTAGATTGAGATCAAGCAGCTCAACAACTTCAGCAAGCTAATGATCTGACAAATCAAAACGGTTAGCACAACAACCAGCTAATAAGTTTCACGATAAAAACCTCTAACAAGTTGAAGCTACTATGAATGTTGTAAGATGATAATACTAACAGGGTATAAGAATTAATTATTCAAGTCAAGGGACTACTGAATGATGTTGGTAACCTCTTGAGTGCCAATTGTTGTTACTGGCAAATAAAAGCTAACACGATTATCGTATAGAGGCAAAGAGGTGGGTTACGATAATATAAGCCGAAATCAACCCACCCACGCTGACCTGAAGCTTAGTCATGACCGGCATGGATGGGTTGTGCAGCTTTGGTTTTAGACTCTAGCAGGAGAGTATTGCCAAGTTGAAGACCCCCATTCCAGGCTACATCCTTCTGGATGGTGGGATGTACTTCCATGTTTGGCAGTAACTATATGATACCCCCACAAGGGGGGGACCGCCGTGGCGTATAGGGCTCTAAAAGTAAAGACTCACCTTGTAAGTCAGATCCTCAAGTGTTTATCTCAAGAGCGACAGGATGTTCTGTGGCAAAGCACTGGCTTGGGCCAAGGCGTATCTGAAAGGGTCAAAATTGGGCAAATTAGTCCACACTCAGAGCCAATGTTGCTATCAACGAATTGACTAAACTATGGTAAAGATTTCAGAGAGGAAAGTAAAGTTACTCCCAGGCTTTGATACTCGCCGAGTAGGAGACAAGTTTATCCGAATGATCGACAGCTTTTGGCAAACCTGCATTTTCGCCTTCACCATCTCCCATCTCAATATCATCAATATATGCCGTTAACACTTCTGGATGGTCCCATCCAAAAAAAATCCAGCCTAGAGCTGGGTTGACACCACCTTTACCTCCTTCACCTCGGAATCCAAAGCCATTGACAACTTTTTTCCCATCAACGTAGAAGTCATAGCTTTTCTTTTTAAAATCAAAAACCAGTCGGAAATGATGCCATTGGCCTAACTTTCCCTTGAGCACTTCTGGGAAAGCCGCATTTCCTTTGTTGGCAGTGATGATGCCGCCCGCCTTAATATCAATTTTGGCTGCAGCACCCCACTTTACGGCATCCCCACCAATATAAATCATTAAAGGTCCTGGACCTTCATCTTTCCTCGCAAACAACGAAACATACTGAATGCTGGCATTGGAACCTTTGAATTTTCTCAACACCATTGTTTTTTCTGAAACTAAAACACTTTTTCCCACATCACCATGCTTGACTTTGCTCTGGATTTGGCTAGTTTTTTGGTTCATAGCAATTTCCCAGTCATCCTGGCCTACAATGTCACCATTCTTAAATTTGTTGAAATTTTCGATATACCAAGCTGCACCAAAAGCTTGGAAATTAAGAACCAAAACAGCTAAACTAATTATTAAAGTGTGCCTTCTCACTATTTCCTCCTGACTGATTTCCAACTCGATAAAAATATAACAATGATGCTAATCACTACGGCTAAAATTGTCAAGATTCACTTGAAACAATTTCTTGCGCAGTGCAGCGTCATAAAGGCCCCGAACCGGATCAACCGGAATTTATCCTTCTATCACTGGCTCAAACACAGCCCCCATAAACAGCAGTGTTTGTGTCCAATTATCCTGAATCACAAACAAAAAAGGTCTATTAACCATCAAACTGAATTTCTGCGGAATAGAGGTTACCCCTATTTCAACTGAAGTTGCGGCAGCAGCTTCAGCCCCTTCTTCGTTAACTTCAACGAAGCTCTTATGCTTTACTTCAGTAATGAACAGATTTGGAGGAACCGGACGCATCCCTCCAAAATTAGCAATATTGGGAGCAAAGGCGACCTCCATTCCAAGCACTTTCAGTACACGATTGAGACTGGCTTCATACGTGAATTTCAAACGAGGGAGAGCAACATCTCCCTCTAACTTATGTAGCTTCGATATCCAACCTTTCCAATTATCAGCGTTCAAGTTTGTCAGGAAGTCTCCTAGGAACGTATCAGAATTGGGCAGAAAAATATACATCCCAATTCGACCACTCCCATAAGGTAGATTAATCACTTGAAAGTTACTTCCACTATAGTATAGATATTTACCAGACTGATGCATCATCGGTACACGTTTCGTTCCTTCGCCTAGCAACTGAAAGTCTTTTTCTCTAGTTTTGGATTTATCAAATTCTTTGGACCACCTGCCTTTGAAGTGAATAGCGTTGATTATCAACATCACCATCTGAGGACTAATACTATCGATTATTTTGGGAATATTTTTATTGGTGTTTTGGCTTACCCAGCGGTTAATAATTCCAACTGATTGTGGCTGATCAAAGTCAAGCGCAGCGACTTTGGTCCCAAAAAAGTTTTGGTTTCGTTCTAGAAAATCAGGTTTGAATGTAACACCTTGGCGCAACCATAGTGAATTAGCAATACTAAGTTCAACCTTGGTATCTAGAACTTGCAGGCTCTTGCGTAACTTAGCGTAGGTTTGGTTAGCTTCATCTAAGCTGATCAGATCTAACTTCAAAGTATTCGCCATTGCCAGTTGGGTTTTACCTTCAGCACCGTTCAATGTCATGCTTAAAGCGAGAGATATGCTGAATGGAGAAATAAAAATGTTTTCGTTTGGCTGTTGCTGATGGATTTTGGCTAACAAGTCAAAGGCAAACTCCGTGTTAGCCAAAACAAGATCAGTTCCAGCTAAATGTTCCGCTTCCTTAATAACTTCAGTTATACCCAAAAGCTCATCGGCATTTGAACATCCGTGAAGTCCCAAAACAACCGAACATATCCACCCGATAATCACCACATGCGAAATATGTTTTTTCATCTTATTTATCTTCTAGAACCCGTTTGAAAGAGATTGACATTCATGATCCAGATTTAAGCGTTGATACCAACCCAATCAAGAAAAGGTACGCTCTATTATTCGTTGTTTTAGGTAGAACTTGAAATCTGGTTCCCTTTAAATTGACGGCTATTCCTAGCTAACATTGAAATTGATACCATAACCATCACCGCAGATCTCCCCAGTAGATGCTGTCAACCCACGACCGTTGTTACTCATCGCCGAGATTCTACATAGGGACTTTTGCATCCAATACTTCATAATTCAGGCAATGCATCATATCACGATTGCCGCATCGGGTAAAGCGGTGGGTCCACTGACATCAATTGGGTTAAACAAATCGTGTGCGCAAATAACAAGAGACAAGTTGGTTAGAGACCACCCCGTCTATCTCAGGCTATGTCCTGTTGCATGGTGGAGTGTAGTGCTACGCTACGCTGTCTTGACATCTGTTCTTTGCGTTGGAAAATTATCCGACGCTTTGTATGTACCGCCGTGGCGGCCCCAGTGCAGAGATTTGTTAGGTGACAGATTGTAATTTGAAAAAGGCTCCATTGACAGAAATATCCAACTTTGACCCAAGGAGAGACTCTAATTGTTTTATTTCAAATATTCAATGCCATTACCAGAGTGATGTTCGCTTACTGAAAGCAACAATTCACTAAATGTCCTCTTCAATATGTTCGCATTTATCGAAAGATGTTATTCCATGCCCTTGGGAATAACCTTTATTTAGTTTCCAGAAAGATTCTATTTGAGGAGTATTCAATTTAGAATTACTTACCCACACATGGTGAGAAGATGCTAGATTACACAAGTCAGTGGAATCATCGAAAATAAGATAAACATCTTGATTTTTCATAGTCGCCTAACTGTGCTATTATCGGCGGTTCCTGCAGCCTTGATTTAACCGTTTTATCCCATTGTTTTAACTTGTTTTCATCCTCTAATTGGCATTAATAACCACTTACTCTGGCGGTTAAGGTCCATTTTAGCTCCAATCGCTTTCATTAACACCCTGCATTCACCAAGTTTTGCTACATCTCTTTAACTCCAAACTCTTGCAAAACATTAATGCTATCCTGATTCTCTCCAAATCGTGCCCAACCCATGGGCGTCGAATTGTGAAGATCATCCGTCACTTGTGGGTCTGCTCCTCGCGCCAACTACAAGCGAAGGCAATTTATGGCCCCGTATTGGGCAGCCAAATGCATGGCAACTGCTCCCCCTCCATGTCCTGAACCACCGAAATCGTGTTTGAGATCTGGGTCTGCCCTGTGGTCTAACAGCCAACGGGCTGCGGAGATGCTGTCACTATAGATGGCCCACAATAAGGGGGTGCCACAGTAGGGATTGCTGTTAACATTGGCTCCAAAGTTGACTAATTGGGACATAGCTTTCACTTGGTTGTTTCTGGCCGACCATGATAGTGCCTCGTCCAACAGTTCCTAGTGTGAGTTAGTTCTCTCCCATTTGGGGAATCGGACGATAAAAATCGACTTGTTCAGATGCTTAAGCTATCAGTTCTTGTTCTGAAAAGAAGGTGCCTATATTGTGTCCCAGTGCCGATGCAGTACGAAGGTTATAAGGAACAGGCGGATTGGCCAAGAATTCCGCCATTTCAGATTTGGCGTAGAATAACGCCAGAGCCAAAGGAGACCCGCCCTTGGCGCCCATCAGCTTACCATCAATCAAGGCACCTGCCTCCAATAGCATCTTGGCCAGATCAAAGTGATTTGAAATTGCAGCTACATGTAAAGGGGACCTGCCGATATGATCGGATTGCGAAGGGTCAGCCCCCGCATCAATAATAAGCCCGACAGCGGACAGTTGTTCCACGGTACCTCTTTTGGGCGGAATGGCACCGTCCTGAGTGACAATGAGGCAAGCCAAATTGAGCAGCGACCTTTCCTTTGAATCTGTTTTCTGCAAAATCTCCGGGAACACATTTAAAATCTCAGCCAAGCTTTCAAGGTCGCTTTCTTTAATCGAGGCGATCGCTCTCAGAAAGTTTTCCATATTTTCTCTTCCACATTTGAATTAAAATAGCAGACTCATACCCACGGGTAAACTCTATCTTTAATATTCACAACACCATAACTATTCGGTTGGACGACCATCACACAGGCTTGTATTATCACAGTGGAGAAACTTCATGGATGTCAGTCAAACCCTCCTACTTTATCGACGACATTTTTTTGATACTTTATAGGATAACTTGGCAAAAAAACCTTGTCCTTCTTTCCGTTTAGGCCTTTGCAACGGGAAGTTATATATATTAAATGATACCTAGCTGGGTAAAGGTATGGCCAGTTATAAGTGGGATGGATATAGTACGAGGAATGCTAGGGAAAGGTATGAGTACAGGATTCACTTAGCTTGTGATATAGTGAAATAAGCCCTTAAGTAGAATGCTTTTCAAGGAGAGATCAGGTGCCCAAGAAACGAGGAACTCGCCCCACAGACATCAGCTTCCGATCAGTACCGTGCATCAATGTTCAGGACATTCTAACCAGTATTGCCTACTATTGCCAAAAATTAGGTTTTACTAAAGAATGGGAATATGTGGATGAAACTGGCAAGATGACTATGGCTGGATTACACCGTGACGGAATTGAAGTGTTTGTGGAAGAAAAAAATGATTCCTATGATTTTGGTATGCAGCTTTACCTTGAGTTGGATCCAACCAATATGCTGTCTGCTTTATACGAAGAGTTTCAAGCAATGGGTGCCAATATCCTTGAGCCACCCAAAATGAGGTCTTGGGGGTGGACGGTGATGCTAGTTACCGATCCCGATGGTAATATTCTGAGATTCTGCGGTGACGAAAGAGCAGATTTAAAGCCACGAAACCCTTAGTGATGGTGAAACGTAGTTCCAAATATGGACATATTTGTACCATATCAGTACGAGGAGCAAACCACCCACGGGGTAAATAGGTGGGTTCGTCGTCAGTAATCGGGGTTGATGAATTATGCAGGCATACAATGACGACAACCAATTCGTCTAGTAACCGCCCGTCTATCTCAGGCTATGCCCTTCTGGATGAGGGATGTAATGCGATATTACGCCGTCTTGGCATTGGTTCTTTCCGTTTGAAAATCATCCGACGCTTTGCAATGTCATTAAAGTCCGTATTCGCTTCGGCAGTCGTCACAGGCCTGAGCCAAACGAACCGTGCCTCCAATTTCAAGTTCGTTGTCGTAGAGTTGGCACACTTTTGCAGTCGAATCGCCGCACCAATCACATTTGCCTGTAAAGTAATGGTGGCGTTGACCGGAGAGGTCCTGTTTCTTGTACTCCACTGTTTGGACTGCTTGCACCAATTCGGTTGCTTGTTGTTTCAGCTTGGGATCGGTTTCGGTGTTGGCGATCTCAACCATGATCGGATATAGCTTGGGATCGTTGGGGCGACCACCATCGTCCAGTGTGTGCCAAGCGGCTTGACGGACTTTCAATTCGCTATCCTGAAGTCCATGGTAGAGAGCTTCCCATACAACATCAATTCGTTTACGGACGTGGCAGGGACATAGGTTTTCCATGGCTTTGATCCGATCTTGAGGGTCCTCAGAATCAGCCAGTGCCAGATAGTGCTTGACTTCATCACCCCGCAGACGACGTTCACCTCGTCGGAAATTCCGTCTCTGAAATCCATTTTTAACAGGTTTTCTTGGCATATATGTCCTCCTCAAGATTATTTCTCAGCAACCATCGATCGAGATCAGGAGTCGATAGTACCAGCATTTACATTGAGGCATTGTATCACAATTACCGTATCGGGGTAAAGCAGTGGGTTCGCTGTGCCAATCGGGTGCATAGCACCCAAAGTGAAGGCTCATCGTGTAAGTCAGATTTTTAGTGGAAGGCTTTATCGCAAGAGCGATGGGATGTTCTGTGGTAAAGCACTGGCTTGAGCCAACATAGCCGTAGCTGACTGTGTCAGTATCTAGTGTTTCGCTAATTCGGCGGCATCAGCAGCAAAGTCGGTGCCTTGGATGTTGGAATGTGAGGCTTCGATATTTTGTGTTTGGCTGGCTAGATTCGATGTAGTAAGAGCTAAGCGGTTCTGCATCGAACCTAAGTAGCTTCGTTCCTGATTGACCATATCAGTGGCATGATCCAGTGAAGTGATAGCCGCTCTGGCTTGATCGATATCCACCACCTCGCTGTTATTGATTCTCAAGCCAGTGGCTGTGACACTGCTAATCACCAGTTGCAACTGGTGATTAGCGTCGTTATCAGCACCTATCGTAAATCACGGCTGGCGGCAATCTCTACATCTGTACCATCCAGCCCACTGCCTGAATTGTAGGTACTATCTAGGTCAACTTGAATACCAAATCTGAAAAGTTGAGGGTTTCTGAACTACCAGCAGTATAATCCAGACTCTGAGAATTGCCGTCAGCGTGGATCAATGATAGAGTCCTGTTGGAAGAGACTGTGAACTCATTCAGAACTTGAGTATCATTTTGCTGATATCCCGCAGTACCATCTACTAACTATTTCGTATTCAAATAAGACTCAATTGTAGCACGTTCTGATCCAGTTAATTCTGGATTAAAAACCAGAATTTCAGCAATGCTTGCTTTTAATCCAGAGTGTATTCCAACATATGGTTCTCCAATGCTAAGACTCATACTCGTTCCCACATTTAGTGTTCCATGACCTACGTTATTAGTATCGCTTACTTTTAATGTTCCATCCCGATAATAATACATGCTGCCACCATCATTGTTCGACTCTCGATAACACGTATTGATGGTTTTAGCTCCTGATATAGCTCCTGAAACTGTAGTGTAATTTTGAGCCCAACCTGCGTTTGTTGTTTTAACTATAAACTTATCTTGATTATGAGCCCTATATATCTGTAAGCTCAGGTCACTCCCAGAATCTCATATCATCGGTGAAAAGTAGTTGACTTAACTCAATCTTTTCCAGTTTTAGATTAATTTTCGGAGGAATTGATGGCTCTAAACTGGAGATTGTAGGTTACCATTAAGAGCTTAAAATAACACTTGACAGGCATCAGATTGTGTCGTAGAGTCTCTTTCCACATTTCCAACTTCGGTAGTATCCTAGGGGCAAATGATATTAAAGTAAAATTAAGGCTGAAAATGGGATTCATATCTTGCCTCAATGCTCACCGTTTGGTTGTGAGCAAGTGGTCAAAAACGGACACATTCACTATGGAAAACAACCTTACTTCTGCCAGAATACCTTCTTTATTTTTTTCGGAAACACATTTGTTTTGAGGCGGAACTGGTGGCTTCTTCCCCCTCAACCCTTTTTATTGTATGCCAAAGATCACTCAGCATAGACAGGAGAAAAATGACACATTCTAATGCGATCTGTCTCGGTTTAATCACCATTGGCTTAATCTGTCCGACTTGGTTCGACGCCGGCACAGGTTATGCTGAAATTGATTCGAAATCCATTGTCGGTGCGTGGCTATTTAATGAGGCTAAGGGAAAAATTGCCACCGACTCGTCTGGCAATAACAAGAATGGCGAACTCGTTGGTGGGGCCAAATGGGTCAAGGGCAAATTCGGCAATGCCATCGAGTTAAATGGCAAGGATGCTTGGGTCAACGTTCCAGAAATCAAACCGCTGGAGGAATTTACCATCCTAAAATGGTTCAATTCCACGGGAAGAGTTGGGCTATGGCGATGCTTCTTCAATCGTGATGGCTGGTCTTCAGGATTTGTCCATTATCAATTTCGACCAGACAACAAAATGGAGATGGCCATCCATTCCAATAATCCAGTTCGCCATCCCGGTTGGGGGAACTCACCCTTCGCCGCAGATAAAAAAATTCTCAACCAGTGGCATCATTTAGCTGTTGTATACTCGAGTAAAAAAGGCTCGATGCAAGTCTACTTTGACGGGAAACTTGATGCGGAAGGTAAATGGGGACCACACCCAGGTGCATTTGGCCCTGGCCGCATCGGTTCATGGAGCGGTGGCGGTCGAGAGTGGGAAGGCCTGTTTGATGAAATGATCATCTTCAATATCCCATTGCAAAAAGCTGATATTCAGAACCTAATGAATAAAGGGTTAGAGGCAGAACTCGGTGTCGAATCGACAGCTAAACTCAGCACTATCTGGGCACAAATTAAGAAATAGAATTACCCGGCAACCTTAACTGGGGTAGATTAGCACCCTCCGCGACTAAATCCTAGCCGGTTTTCCCAGTAGCACATTTTCACGTCGGAGCCGCCATTAGCAGTTCATAATATCAATCAGCCGGGAAAATAATCAAAGTATCTGCAGAAACCAACTGGTTGTGACGAACAGAAGGATGGAGTGCCATGTTACGCTGTCTTGGAGTCTGTGCTTTCCCGCTTGGAAATTATCCGACGCCTTGTATGTGTCGCCGTCCTGGTATTTCTACCTTATAGTAAGTGATTCAAGCATCCTGAGAATCTCAGAAGCTTCTTGCCTTCTCGAGCGTTGTGCCAGTTTCAGAGGCGTTTCCCCTTTATGGTTCCCGTGATTAATCAAAGCACCATTCGAGAGCAACAGAGATGTCACTTCCACCTTTTTCTCCACTTTCTTGATCGTTGATCTAATAGCCTCAAACAGCGGCGTTTCCCCGTTCTTATCCGTCGCATTGACGTCAACTCTATTTTTAAGCAGTACCTCTATTACTCGAACAAAACCCGCTTTGGCGGCACAGTGAAGCGCAGTTTTTCCCTTGTAGTTCCGGACATCCACATTTGCACCAAGGTTCAACAGCCTCTGTACCTCTTCTGGGTGCTCCCCTTTGTCTCCACGGCTCGCGTAGACAAGCGGTGGCCAACCCATTTTGTTCGAAGTGTTGATGTCAGCAGGCATCACACCGTATGATTTTAGCAATCCTAATAGTTCATGACGATCTGCCATAACTTGAGGGGTTTTGTTGGGGTCAGTGCCATTTTCGAGTAAGAACTGCACAAGATCTACATGGTTTCCTCCAACGGCAAACCCAAGCAGTTGTTTGCTGTAAGGCTTTATCGTCGCCCCACGTGAAATTAGCAGTTCGACTATTTCTCTATGACCGCCGACGATAGCATAACAAACCGGCGTGGCCCACGCCGCAGACACAGTATAGAAACCCAGATGCCGCTTATCGCCCCGCCCCATATCGTGCTGTGGATGTCCTTGATTCAAAAGTGATGGATCTGCGTCCAGAAGAACAACAACTGATTTGTAATCGCCCAGATAGGCAGCGGTATGGATGTCAACCCTAGCGCCGTTTGCCTGCAGATAATTCGCTACCGCGTCTCGACCCGTCAACTTGGCGACACAATAGGGGCTAATTTCGACGCGATGTGGCGTATAATGACAGCCGCAGATGTGCACATCTGCACCGCGCTCTACCAGAAATCGGACGACATCTTTTTTCCCTCGGTATGATGCCTCCCATAGCATCGTACGTCCGTGAGATCCAACCGTGTGAATCCAATTCGGTTTCTCATCAACTAACTCACAGACGGCTTCGAGATCGCCCCTCCCCGCAGCGGCAACCACAATTTTAAGAAAATCACTCTGTTTCCCAGTTAGTTGTGCTTTTGGCATCCTCCCCACCTTTCTAGTATTCGCTCGTTAACTTTGAATTGACGAATTGTCCTTGATGGAATGTGTGGTGTATACCACCAGAAGCCATAGTACGGAACACAAACATTGCTTGGGAATCCTTTGATGCCTTATGAAGTGAAGACTGCTGTGGCGGGATTACGAAAATCGTCCAGTATCCCACCTTGTCGCAACCCACTAGTCAGGTGACAGATAGTTTATAGAGTTCCATGTCCATGGCCTTATCCAGATGCAATGCGTTCATACATGGAATGGTAAAACTTTAAGCCCTATCAAGAGGTACATCAGCAAAAGTAGCAGTTTGAAAAGAAGGATAAACCTTTCGGATCGTTTCACCAAAGGTTCGTGCAATTCCAGCATTTTTTGACATCCACTTATCTGCTTCTTTCTTGAGACCAATTAATTTGGGCATTTCCCCCCTCTGTTTGACGACCAAATGCACGCTTTTTTGTAAAAGAGGACTCCACTTTATAAGCGAGAATCAAATGGATCATCCAAAGAATTGGGGAAGGCTATGAAATTGATGTCCCCGTGTCGCTCGACATATTCGCAAACAAACTCTAAAGCCGCACATGCCTCTTGTTCGGTATTAAACCACATAACAAGGTCACAGCAATGATCGTTGAGTTCCCAAACGACACCCTCCCAAATTACTCCCTCAGTGACGATCTGTTTCTGAAGTTCTTTCGAGTTGAAAGTAAACCGCTCTGGTCTTTCAGTCATACTTTTCACCCAACGAAAACAGTTTGATCAGCTACATATTTTCTAACATCCAACTTGCCGAGACGCGAGCCAATTCGTCCATTACCGGTTCGTCTGTGTTTCTTCGTTTTAATATTTTGAAGCCGTGGTCGGCGGTGTCTACGATGTGTAAAGCCGCCTGCTCCAATCCTTCCACCACTGGTTGTAATAATTTGAGGTCGGCCATTTTATCGCGTTGGCCTGAAAGAAACAGCATCGGCGCAATAACAGACTTTAGATGCTCAGCACGTTCGGTACTTGGTTTACTTGAATAAAGCGGAAAGGCAAAAAATATAATCCCCTTCAGTTGATCCATTGCCCCTTGGGCACACGCCATGGAAACCATTCGTCCGCTCATGGAATGCCCGCCAGCGAAGACAGGTAGTCCCCGTACTTCATTATTGGCGGCAGTCACAGCCGCACACACGGTGGCCAAACGTACTTTCTCACCATCCATACCACCTCCCTTTTCGGAATAAGGATAGTTAAACCGAAAGGTAGCAATCCCTGCCTGGTTCAAAGCGTTACTCAGATCTTGCATAAATGGATGTCGCATATGCGTACCTGCACCATGCCCTAGTACTAACAGCGCCTTAGCCAATTCTGGCTCCGCATACAGGGCAGAGACATCCCCTTTTTCTTCGGTAGCGACAAATTTTAGTTCCTTCAGAGTAATTGTCATGATGACCTCCTATTGAGTGATATGAAGTAACTTCTAAAGACGGCACCTAATTGCAACCTCAACAGGCCGATTCCCCGCTGCGTTTACTGCTGACTTGTCGACACCAACATCGCAAAGTGTCCTACAAACAGGCAACCTCAATGGTACACGCAAAGTGAAGTGGGGTGGCACCATCTCCTCCTGGTGCTTCGACTAGGACAGATCCTCCTCGAGAAATTAGGCCACTGTTCCAGCTAACCTTCGGCTGTAGGAGGTATATCCCGCCAGTCCGCCCACGGCTCACGGTCTCTGGCTTCCAGTTCTTGGTGCAGACGCTGAGCAAACTCTATATCTTTACGGGAATAGGAGATAAATACATCGGCCATACTAGTAGCCCTTTGAGCTTTAAGTTGTAGGACTAGCTTCGGATTTGTTGCTAAATTAATTGGGATGGGTAGGAGGTTCTCCTGATAATTCGACCACCTCTACCTGTCCCGAATCAATCGACCGATTCATAGCCAGCACAGTAGCTAGCGATTGCACAGCATTGCTAAATAGACTGCGAATCCGGCTACCATCTCCGGTACGAACCGCTTCCAAAAAAACTTGCATGCTCTCACAATGTGGCGGGTCGGGTGGGTCTTTAAGCCTTCGTTTTTCCGAAATACGACCACTGCGTCCCATTGCTGGCCCTTGAGGAAATGTTTGGTCAACCTTTTCATGATCTTGTCCGGGTTCCCCGATCCAACCAGACACACGTGGTGGACTATGTGGTGCAAGGGAAAATGTGAAATCTGCCCCGGCGATCATCAACTCATTTATGCCTCGTTGTGCTGCCCATGAGTGAATGTGAGACCCCGAAGCACCTCCGGCAAACCGAATATTAGTACATGTCGTATCTTCAATGGTGAAATCATTCATCTTTGGACACACAACATTGTTGCCAAACGTCTGCACGTGCGAAATTTCCCCTACCACCAAACGCATCAAATCGATAGAGTGGATAGCTTGATCCATAATGTGTCCGCCTGATTTCTCTTTGAGGAAAAACCAATCATCAAGCGAACGAGTCACAGCAGAAGACCCAGCTGAAATACTCTGTACAAAATTAACCGTTCTGCCTTCCATAAGCTCTCGAAATCGATCGATAGAAGGCGAATAGCGCATATGAAATCCCACGCTACAAATAATGTCACTTCCATCTACCATGTGGGCTATATGTTTTGCCTCTTCAAGAGTATCTGCCGGTGGCTTCTCACAGTACACACCAATGCCTCGTTCAATAGCCAATTCAAAAATAGATCTGCGTACTATTGGCGGCGTACAGATCACCACAGCATCCAGTCCGGGTTCACGATCAAACATCTCTTCAAAATTGGTATACGGTTTAGCCCCACATCGACCTGACAGTTCTTTCGCCTTGTCCAAATCGAGATCGCACAGCCCCACAATACGGTTCCGGCCCAGAAACTCCAAATTTGCCAGATGACGGCTGGCAATATTGCCAGCGCCAATCATTCCCAAAACTAAATCATCAGACATTAATTACCTCATTACCATATCGGTCTGTAAAAGCTTGACGATGATCACGCGCTTGATCTATCAATGCCACAACTTGGCAATCTGTATGTTGCTAACTTGCTCCTGCCGAAAACATTCAATGAATCTACATCTCCTCTGAATCCCTCATAAAGTATGGTTTTCTCTCCCAAATCCATAATTCTAAAATCATCAAAGCTGTGAAATGATTTCTGCCTATTTCCTCGTACTGCTGTATCAGCGTCTTTATATCAATATTCTTCGCTCTTGGATGACCTTCATGTAGCAGGGGCACAGCTTTTTGCTTCAGGTGAGGATTTTGACCTCGTGGCCTGAATCAGCCGCCCGATAAAGGGTGTCCATAATACGCTGAACATTGAGCATTTCACCAAATCGCACTAAGGGCGTGCGATTTTGGCGTATGCTCTGGCAGAAGTCAAGACATATCTGACCGAATGCATCCGGCGGATTGGCAGGTAGCTCAGGGGTCGCATCGATGATTTCTCCCTCCTGTTCGAGTTCCAGACTCAGCGGCCGTAAACCTGCTACTCCCCAATCGCCCAAAAGCTCGGCACCACTCTGCCGAGTCCGAGGGTGCATCAGCCAGTTGCTCTCCAGGCTCATTGTCGATCCGTCAGCAAAGTGCACCAGACCGACATTGAAATCTTCAATATCGCAAGCATTGACCGGGCCTTCCCAGGTAGCAGGTGGGTTCGACATCCGACCAAATTTCCGGTAGCTGGAAGCGGTCGCTCGCACTGGTCTGGGATTGCCTAAAGCCCATAGTACAGCGTCGAGGAGGTGAATCATTGTGTGGAAGAGCACGCCGCCACCAGCCAGTGCTCGTTGATACATCGTCGGGGTCGGGGGGACATGCATGACATGGCCATGCCAGAGCCGTGCGTGATAAACTCGGCCCAGACGACCGTTGGCGATGATCCGTCGTAGTGCCTGCACCTCTGGCAGGCAACGATTCTGTAACCCCATGGTCAGCAGCTTGCCTGTGCTTCGGGCCGTTGTGATGATTTTCTCGGCTTGTGCCAAACTAACGGCTAGAGGTTTGGAGGCCATTACATGGGCGCCCACCGCAAAGGCAGCCAGCGCCGCGTCTGGATTGAGCGCCGGGGGTAGAGCCAAGCTGACGATGTCAAGAGGGTGGCGTGCGAGCATCTCACGATAATCTACATAGTGATACTCTACACCAAACTCAACGGCAACCTGTTTAGCGCGTTGCAGGTCGGCATCAGCAACGGCTACGATGCAAGCATCGAGGAGTTGACCATATCCCGCCACGTGGCCACGCCCGTGTGCGCCACAACCAATCACGCCGACGTTTAGCGGTTTCGTTTTCATTGCCCAGTCAGAGCCTCGATATTTTTCTCGGTAGTTGCATTAGAATAATTTTCCCCAAATTGCTTAAATGGTACTTGATTATTTTCTTTTGCCATTATAACCCTGTTGATGTATCTATTTTGTCATTTCGACGTCTTGATTACTCAAATCCTAAAGATTTATATAATTGAAACTGACCGTCCTTAGTTCCCCCTCCATTAAAAATCATTTACCAGAAACCCAACACGACTCTCATATAAAACCCATATCTCTCAACTAGTGACAGGGCCAGACTTAGTAATATTGGATTTACTTTTGCTTGGGGGGTATCCTCAGGTCAGGTTCCCTACAAACTGACAGCTTCACCGAATGCAATTATATTATGGCACAAGTGTTGAGCGAACTCGATATCCTTGCGCGAATAGGAAATGAATGCGTTGGCCATATTAGTTGCCCTTTGAGCCTGAAGCTGTAGGATTAGCTTTGGTATTCTACCACGACTGCGGTATCGGGGTAAAGCGGTGGGGCGCTGGCAGGAATTGTTTCTAACAAATCGGGCGGTCACGCAATGACAAGAGATGAGTCAGTAGATGATCAACCCGTCTATATCAGGCTACACTCTTCTGGGCGGTGGGTGCAATGCAAAGTTACGCTGTTCTGGAAGCTGTCCTTTTGCGCTGGAAAATTATCCGAGCAGGGATCTGAACCATATCGCTGCCACCCTTTTCCCAAGTGATCACCTTAGGCTGGGCAGGAGGCTGACAAGCCACCAGAGAAACAACCAGTACCACTAGCAACACAACAACTAATCTCTGAACCATGCATCCCTCCATTACCAGAACAGCACCAATTGCTTCATACAACCAATCCTCGTGACATTTACCCGAAATCAGATTTTTAATGTATCCATGATGTGTCCTGGAAACCTAAAGTTATAGTTTATCAAGTAAAATCTTCTCACACGCGAATGAAGCAATTCCAATAAACAAAAAACACAATGCTTCCCCAAAAATACCATACGATACCCATCCAAAATGACGACTAACCATAATCAAAATAGGGATTGCAAGACATATTATCGGTATAATTATCGGTATATTTTTAGCCATCTAGGTAGTCTCCACGTTCAGACCCAAAAATCTTTGAAACCAAGACCGCGTTCCCTTAGTAATTTTGGATTCTGCTTCATATAGCCAATCCTCGTGCCTTTATCGGCGGTTCCTGCAGCCCCGATTTAACCGTTTGGCTTCGCTGAAAAAGCGTGGGTATCCCTAGGTCGGTACCTCGATACAGATTGACAGGGTCACGGGCTCTGAATTCCAACTCATGGTGCAGGCGTTGAGCGAATTCTATATCTTTGCGCGAATAGGAGATGAAGACGTCCGCCATATCAGCTACCCTTTGAGTGCCAAGTTATAGGACTAATTATGGCATTCTATCACGATTGTCGTCTCGGGGTAAAATGGTGGGATTGCCAAAGTAATTGGGGTTGGAGAATCGCACTCAATGACAAGAAACGACCTGTCTATCTCAAGCTATATTCTTCCAGATGGTAGGATATAGTGCTATGTTACGCGGTTTTGGAAGCTGTTCTTTTGCGCTAGAAAATTATCCGACGCTTTGTATGTACTGCCGTGGGCCTACCGTGACTCGTGGGGGTATCCTCAGCATAGATCCAGTTGAGCCTCGATCTACTTCAAGATAATCATCTTCTGCGTGGACACATAGTCTGCTGTCTTCAGCGTATAGAAGTAGGTACCGCTAGCCACCTGTTCTCCAGATTGGGTCCGACCATCCCTGCCTGAGCTAGATAACAGGCAGCCACCAAGCCGTTGTGGCCACCACCAAGAATGATGATGTCATGGTCAATGGTAGACATTTGAAACCTCTTTAGTCCTACAGCCTCAGTTCTTGCTTGGACCTAGCCAATCAAAAGCACTCAAACAGCAATGCCTTTTCATTCATCCATAACTACATTATAACCACGCATAATATCAATTACTTCTCGAGTATCGCTAACATCAATTCGAATGAAATCAACACGATAATCGTCAGGCCATTCAATCACAATCTCCGCTTCTGTTTGATTCAGATCAGCAATGGTTATCTGATCAAAATCCGAAGTTGGGATTAAATCGGAGATCGATTCTCAACATATCTTTCCCACACCACCTAAACACAATATCCGTAACTTAACATCCCTTTACATATTTAACACCCAACTATGATATTTATTCATCTGGGCTTTTTCTGCTATGATGGTCTAATTGCTCAACTGAATCTACGTATATGCAGAGAAACTAGAAAGTAAAATAGCCTTAACTAAATCCAATTAATTGCAGGTAAAATAGTCTTTCTATTTCAGTACTACATGATATTATAATTTCACTTTACAAACAAGTAATAGCACATAAAATTGTGTGATTGTGAGATGATTACGGAAGCCATTACTCGTTGAAAAGAACACAGTTCATCCTCCAATTTTGCCCAAGATGAAATGTTTAAAGAAAATATATGTAGTTAATTGATGACGAATTCTGTCTCATCGAAGGTGTTTTTCCTGAACAATTTCTCAATGGAGCTCTGGGTTTTAGCTGGAAGAAATACAGTACTACGTTGTTTCAGAAGCTGTTTTTTTACGCGGGCAAATTATCCGACGCTTTGCATGTCAGTTAAAGCTTGTATTCGCTCTGGCAGCCGTCACAGACCTGAGCCAAACGAACCGTACCTTCGATTTCAAGTTCGCTGTCATAGAGTTGGCACACTTTAGCAATTGAATCGCCGCACCAATCACATTTGCCCGTAAAGTAATGGTGGCGTTGACCAGAGAGGTCTTGTTTCTTGTCCTCCACTATTTGGACTGCTTGCACCAATTTAGTTGCTTGTTGTTTCAGCTTGGGATTGGTTTCGGTGTTGGTGAGCTCAACCATGATCAAATATAGCTTGGAATCGTTGGGGCGACCACCATCTTCCAGTGTGTGCCAAGCGGCCTGACGGACTTTCAAGGCTCTATCCTGAAGCCCGCGGTAGAGAGCTTCCCATACAACATCAATTTGTTTACGGACGTGGCAGGGACATAGGTTTTCCATGGCTTCGATCTGATCTTGAGGATCCTCAGAATCGGCCAACGCTAAATAGTGCTTGACTTCATCACTCCTCAGGCGACGTTCACCTCGTCGGAACTGTCGTCTCTAAAATCCGTTTTTGACAGGCTTTCTTGGCATATATGTCTCCCTCAAGGTTATTTCTCGGTAATCATCGATCGAGATCAGATAGTCGATAGTACCAGTATTTACGTTGAGGCATTCTATCACGACTACCGTATCAGTATCAAGCTGAGGAGTTGCTAGTAGGAATTACTCGTGCGCAAATTGGGCACGTGGCACACAAAAGTGGGGGCTCGTTGTGTAAGTCAGATTCTCAGTTGAAGGTATCACAGTTTTTTGCTTGTGGATATAATATAGACTATAATATGTGGTCAACCTCTAATAAATCCAAATTCTTGGGACAGTTGAGGAAAGCAAATAAAAATAGTCTTGGACTAAGCCATTTTCCTTATGATTTAAAACAGCCCTGGCTTCTCATGCTAATTTGTTCCTAGCCATCAACTTCCTAGTTAGGGATTGGCTCAGACCGGAGGTGCTCTTCTTGAGGATGATTTTAAAGATTAAGTGGCAGGGAAACCAGCTTGGAAGTGAAAACTAGCTGGTCGATCCAAACCTCAGACGAGTGATATCGCCGATCTGATCTAACAAATTAAGACCAAACTTCAATGGCCATTTATTAGCAGACAAATAAGACTTGAACTCTAATGCCAAACCTCACCGTAATTCTTCTCCTCGGACTGATTAATACAACAGAGGTGACAGCGGATACACATTGGTCGCTGCAACCGATGACAAGAACGGCTATTCCGAATAATAGCCATCCGATCGATTTTTTTATTGAGCAAAAACTTGAGGAGAAGAATCTAAAAATTTCCCCGCCGGCAAATCGGAGCAATTTGCTACGACGTGTTTCATTGGATCTGACAGGATTACCACCAAGTCCGACGGAGGTAAAAGCATTTATCGATGACCCACGGGACACGAAGGTAGTCTATGCCGAAACGGTCGACAGATTGCTGGCTTCGCCCCGCTATGGTGAGCGCTGGGCACAGCATTGGCTCGATGTAATTCGTTGGGCAGAAACAGTGGGATTTGAAACCAACGCCGAGCGGGCCTTGGCCTGGCCCTACCGCGACTGGGTAATTACCGCGCTAAATTCTGACATGCCGTATAACCGTTTTATCCTGGAGCAAATCATCGGCGACACAGTGGGCGCTGATGCCGCCCTGGGTTTTCTAGTAGCTGGTCCTGCCAACCTAGCGGGACAAATCGGCCGTGACGAAGAGGCCATGCGTTCGGCCCGGCAGGATGAACTGGACGAAGTTATTCGCACTGTGAGCCAGAGTCTATTAGGTCTCAGCATTGGTTGTGCCCGTTGCCATGACCACAAGTTTGACCCCATTCTTCAACGCGACTACTATGGGATGCAGGCCGTGTTTGCTGGACTCAAGTATGGTGAGCGCAGACACCGAGGTCAGCAGAACAATGCTTGGGCCACCCAAGTTGAACCAGCAGAAAAACAACTCACTAAACTGCACCACCAGTTGGAAGCACTGCGACTTAAACACGGTTTGCGACCAGCATTGAAAACAATTCACACCGAGCACTTCAAGCCTATACAGGCACGATCCATACGAATGAAAATTAAGGCTACTGGCAATGGCAAACCAGCATCACTCTACGAATTCGAGGTATGGTCCACTGATCAACAAAACGTGGCTTTAGCCTCAACCGGAGCCCAGGCCTCAGCTTCCAGTTTTGCGTTAGCTAACCAATCCCGCCATTTTGAGAACCTGATTGACGGTTTGATCGACAAACGGCAATCCTACCCGTGGGTGACTGATAAGCCAGGTCCCGCTTGGATCCGGGTTGATTTAACACAAGTTGCCACCATTGAACGAGTCGTTTGGCATCGTGGTTCCACTATGTTAGCTGACTACGAAATTGAAATTCTGCCAGCGGACGGGAGGGCGCAGGTGGACTGGCAGCGCCTGGTGCACACTGAGGATCGCCTACCACGCATTGACGATACTCGTTCCGCCGATAAAGTAAATCTGAGAAATCTAACACTAGAACAGACGAGAACCCTGCTGACTCTCATCGACTCGGTTCGCCAGCAGGCAGATAAACTGGCGCACCTATCGGCTGGGCCACAGGTTTACGCCGCCAGTTTTGAGGCTCAGCCTACTCCTACCTGGCTGCTGCGACGTGGCGACCCCATGCAGCGGCTAGAGAAAATAGCACCGACTATCCCCGCACTACTAGGTTCGATGAACCTTAAGTCTGGGGCAGCCGAACCCCACCGACGTATAGAATTGGTGAAACATCTCACCAACCGAGAGCATCCGCTAACTACGCGTGTCTTAGTCAATCGTGTTTGGCAGCATCACTTCGGTGTGGGCTTGGTCAGCACACCGTCGGACTTCGGTAGGATGGGCGCAACGCCGTCTCACCCAGAGTTGCTTGACTGGTTAGCGTTAGAATTCATCAGCCAGGGCTGGTCATTAAAAAAATTACACCGACTGATTGTCAACTCACGCACCTACAGGCAATCAAGCCGGCCCCGTGCCCAAGCCCTACGTGTGGATGCCAACACGCGACTCCTATGGCGATTTCCGCCACGTAGGCTAGAAGCCGAGGCCATTCGCGATTCCATACTCTTTGTCAGCGCTAAACTAAATCTAAAAATGGGAGGGCCAGGATTCGATTTTTTTAATCAACGCGGCGGTTTGTCTGATTATACAGCCCTGGAAACTTTTGAAGAGGAAGGCTGGAGGCGGATGATCTATGCTCACAAAGTCCGAATGCAGGCAGTCGATATCTTCAGCGCATTCGACTGCCCAGACTCAGGTCAGATGCGTCCTCACCGCACACGATCCATTACCCCCTTGCAATCCCTGAGTCTGATGAACAGTCCCTTTGTCAACCGTCAGGCCCGTTTCTTGGCTCAGCGAGTAAGGTCCGAAGCTGGCGACGATTCTAAGACCCAGATCGACCACGCCTTTGCGCTGGTTTGTTCGCGGCCCCCAAAATGGGCAGAGAAAAAAGCACTGCTCAAGCTAGTCAAACAACATGGCTTGGAACAGGCTTGCCGGGTACTTTTCAACACTAGCGAATTTGTTTTCATCCAATAATGTCAATATCTACTTATCTTTTGGATCGCCGACGCTTCTTGGCCGGCACTTGGCAAGGGATGTTTGGTATCGCCCTCGGGGCAATGTTGGCAGATGAATCCCGTTCGGCGTCACCAAAAATTAATCCCAGTAATCCCTATGCATCTCGCCGTCCGCATTTTTCCCCACCGGCGAAGCAAGTGATCGAAGTTTTTTGCTCCGGGGCCCTCAGCCATGTCGATACCTTTGACTACAAGCCTGAGTTAATCCGTTATCATGGTCATCCGCTGCCTGGCAATGAACAACTGATTTCCTTCCAAGGTCCCAACGGTAACCTAACGCGGCCACTATGGAAGTTTTCCCCACGGGGCCAATGCCAAAAGATGACTTCCGATCTGCTGCCACATATCGGCGCCATGGCCGATGATATCTGCTTCCTACACTCACTAACCAACAAGTCTAACACCCATGGTCCAGCAGAAAACGTGATGAACACGGGCTTCACCTCCGATGGTTTCCCCAGCATGGGTGCCTGGATCAACTATGCCCTCGGCAGCCAGGGTCAGAATCTCCCAGCCTTCGTGGCCATCGAGGACCCGCGCGGCATGCCACAGTCAGGTCCTAATAATTGGGCTAATGGTTTTCTACCCGCGGCCTTTCAAGGTACCCCCTTCAACAGTACCAAGCCGATCCGTCACATACAACGTCCCTCAGGCACAACTTGGGCCCAAGACCAGGCCACGCGTCAAACCATACGCATATTGGAACAGGAAAACCAAGATCGGTTCCCCGGTGACCAGGAGCTAGAGGCCCGACTCGCCAGCTATGAACTAGCCGCTCGCATGCAGTTATCAGTACCTGAAGCAACCAAACTAAAAGATGAGCCGGAGCATATCCGTAAACTTTATGGAGCAGATAGCCCTAACAAGGACAAAGCTGCTTTTGCTGAAAACTGTATCCTGGCCCGGCGATTAATCGAACGCGGTGTCCGCTTCGTGCAACTTTTCAATGGTGCCTACGCCTCTGGTGGCCGCCTCAATTGGGATGGGCACTCCAAACTCAAGCAACAATACGATGTACACGGTGAGATACTGGACCAACCCGTGGCGGGACTTTTACAGGACTTAAAACAACGCGGCCTACTTGATAGTACACTGGTTGTTTTCGCTACCGAGTTCGGCCGAATGCCAATGTTCCAAATGGGCACCTATGGCCGCGACCATAACCCCTACGGCTTTACCTGCTGGCTAGCTGGAGGTGGGGTTAAGGCTGGCTACAGCTATGGATCCACGGACGAATTTGGCTTCAAGGCTCAGGACAATGTTCTCACCGCCCATGACTTCCACGCCACCATTCTCCATCTGCTAGGCCTTGACCATGAGGCACTCACCTTTTACCATAATGGCATTGAGCGTCGACTGACCGACGTCCACGGTCAGGTTATCCAGGAAATCCTAGCCTAACTTTTCCTCTTAGCTTGTAAAGATGCGAATGTGCTGAAAGCATTTCGATTCAAATCTTCATATTACATCATTAGTAATTTTATACTTCAAATATTCGAAGATTCCCTACAACGCTTGATTTGACCGTTTGCCCTCGCTGAAAAAGTGGGGGTACCCTAGGCCCCTTTACATCTTTAGCGCGAATTCGACTCTCAAGGGACTAGCTTAGGCATTCTATCACGATTGCGGTTCGGGGTAAAGCAGTGGGGTAGTCTGAGGCTGTGGTGTAGAATGAACCCACCCACACCAGCCTGAAACCTAGTTCAGACCAGCGTAGATGGGTTGTGCAGCTTTGGTTTTAGACTCTAGCTGGAGTGTATTGCCATGTTTGAATATAAGAGTAAACTGCAGTTGCCGGGGTTTGGACCGCCGTGGGCCTATCGTGACTCGTGGGGGTAAGGGAAAGTTACCATTGGATTGTTCTGCCTATGAAGTATCAGGCAGGTACTGACC
>JYMV01015777.1_pt1 | contig 24692 bp, 23 predicted proteins | sample 338911 | NCBI WGS metagenome assembly JYMV01 (sample SAMN03354496, study PRJNA234377) | hydrothermal vent metagenome | biome: Deep sea; feature: Hydrothermal plumes at the Eastern Lau Spreading Center, Western Pacific Ocean; material: Seawater | place: Tonga | collected 2009 | depth 2000 m m
CAAACGTTGACGAATTTTTTTATTGAAACGGGTTATAACTATGAAAAAATTAGTAATTATTTTGTTCATATTTTCCCTTGGAGGTGATATAGATGCCAGAAAAACGATAATCAAGATGGCAACATTAGCTCCAGAGGGAACAGAATGGTATGGGCTATTAGCAGAGATGGGCCAGCGCTGGCAAGAAGTAACCAATGGTGAAATTCGCCTGCGGATATATCCAGGCGGGGTGGTTGGTGATGAGCGTGATATGATACGAAAAATACGAATAGGTCAAATTCACGGTGCTGCAATTTCGGCAGAAGGTTTAACGGAAGTTAACCCTCAATATACTTTTTGTTTCATCCCAATGTTTTTTCAATCCTATGAGGATATTGATTACGTACGAGATAGCCTTAAAAAGGATTTACTATCCGGTGCAGAAAAGAACGGATTTAAAGTTCTGACCATGGTTGATGTTGGCTGGGTATATTGGTTTACCAAAGAACCGATCTACATACCTAATGATCTTAAAAAACAAAAAATATTTACTTGGGCTGGAGATTATAAGACAGGAAAATTATGGGACCAGGCAGGTTTTAATTCTATACCACTTGCAGTTCCTGATGTCCATTCTGGTCTGCAGACTGGGTTAATTAATGCCATGGCATTCCCCCCAATTTTTGTATTAGCAAATCAGTACTTTGGCATCACTTCGCATATGCTTGATATGAAGTGGGGAATTCTAACCGCGGCCATCGTGATAGATCAGAAAATATGGAATCGAATCAAATCTGAATACCAGGATAAGATGTTAAAAATCGCAGATGACATTGGTCGAGAACATCAATTGAATAATCGGGAAGACGCCGATAAAGCTGTTGATGTTATGAAAGAGTATGGCCTTCAAGTTAACACACCTTCAATAGAGCAAGTAAAGGAATGGGAATCAATTGTAGAATCTATGTATCCTCTTATCCGCGGTAATGTGGTAAATGCTGAAGTTTTTGACAGAGTAATAAAAATGAGTGGTCAACTTCCTTCAAGGCGGTGACCCTATCCTAACGCTGTTAAATAAATATAAGCAATTAGAAAATGGTATCTCTTTTATCATTTTTATTGGTTTAGTAATCCTTCCTGCAACAGATCTTCTCATTCGTGAAATCATACGACCGATTATACCAACATTAAGCAAAATACCCGGTTCACAAACTATCGTATCACATTTAACCCTTATAATTGGGTTTGCAGGTGCAATAATAGCTGCCCGTGAAAATAAATTATTGGCATTAACAACGATTCCCTTATTTGGAAGTGATGAACTAAAAGGATTAGGGAAATATATCGCAAAATGGGTATCAATTTGCGTTATTCTGATATTGGCAATTGGCAGCTTAGACCTGGTACTAATAGAAAAATCCGTGCTATACCCTGTATTTGTTGCACCAAATGTTCCCAGGTGGTTTTTTCAAGCAGCAATGCCGATAGGCTTTTTTCTTATTGGCGGCCATTTGATATCCAAGAGCAAGGAAAGTATTTTCTCACTGACAGGGCTACTCACATTATTTTTTATAATTTTACTTATAGTTTCACAAGATATTTTAAGAGAGACGGCATTTATTCTATTTCTTGGAATGATTTTATTTGTATTGGCGGTTGCAAATGGCATGCCTATTTTTTTAGTGCTTGGCGGCATAGCATCTCTTTTATTCTGGTATGATTATACTCCAGTATCTGCCATTGCTGCGGAGGCTTACCGTATTGTGGTTTCACCCCACCTCGCAACAATCCCAATATTTACCCTGGCAGGATATATTTTAGCTGAAAGCAATGCATCTGATCGTTTAGTTAAAGTATTCAGGGTGCTGTTTGGTTGGTTACCGGGTGGAACTCCTGTTGTGATTCTATTATTGTGTGGATTTTTTACAGCGTTAACAGGCGGTTCTGGTGTGACCATCTTAGCACTAGGAGGATTATTATTACCCTTAATGATTAAAGAAGGTTATAGCCGGAATTTTTCATTAGGCTTGATTACTGCAACAGGTTCCATAGGTCTTTTGTTCCCTCCCAGCCTGCCACTAATCCTCTATGGAGTTACTGCCGGAATTTCAATAAAGGATATTTTTATCGCCGGCATTGTCCCAGGATTTTTCCTGATATTAATGGTGAGTATTTGGTCTGTTTGGCAGGGGAAAGTACAGTCAGTTAAGCGGCATACTTTTAACTGGTTAAAAGCATTTCAAATCTGCTGGGCAACTAAATGGGAACTGCTGATACCTTTCCTTGTCCTATATGGAATATTTGGCGGCCATGCAAAGTTGGTGGAAACTGCGTCATTAACCGTTATCTACATATTTATAATAGAAACTTTTGTTTATAAAGATCTGGCTTTAAAAGACAGTGTGAAGATAATTACTTCTTGTGCAACTTTGGTTGGTGGAGTTCTACTCATAATAGGCGTCGCTATGGGATTGACCAGCTACTTGGTAGATGCACAGATTCCGATGCTATTACTTTCTTGGGTGAAGATGGTCGTGTCATCCAAATACTTATTTTTAATCCTGCTCAATGTATTTTTACTTATTGTGGGATGTTTAATGGATATATTCAGTGCCATCATCATTGTTGTACCACTTATTGCTCCGCTAGGGATCCATTTCGGCATTGATCCAATCCATTTAGCCATAATTTTTATTGCAAATCTTGAATTGGGATTTTTAACACCTCCGGTGGGAATGAACCTTTTTCTTTCAGCATATCGATTCGATGAAAAAATGCCGGCAATCTATAAATCAACGTTCCCATTCTTTTTGGTATTATTAGTAGCTGTTCTATTTATTACTTATATACCTCAATTAACATTAGGATTAATACGTTAAATAATGGAACATATATGCTTAAGAATCATTTCTTGACAGTGAGAAAGTACCGAGAATATATTCGCCCGCCAAAATATAGGAGTACATAGATACCATAAACGCTAATATTGCCCCGACGGGGAATGACAAATACTAATTGAATACTAGGAGACGTTTCATGAAGCGTTTAGGGATAGTACTCTGTCTCTACATTATCTTTTCGACTTCTATTTTCGCACAGAGCGAAGCAGGGGCGATCTTTTTACTGATTGCTCCGGGTGCTCGTGCAGGTGGTATGGGCGAAGCACAGGTCGCTGTTGCCGATGACGCTTATGCCAGTTATTGGAATCCTGCTGGATTAGGTTTTCTAGATGGGTCAGAATTGGCAATGATGCACGTTAACTGGTTGCCCGGCCTGGCCGATGACCTTTATTATGAATTTCTTGCTTTTCGCCGGCATTATCCTACCCTGGGAACCATCGGTGGTCATATCATTTTTTTAAATCTTGGTGAACAGATCAGAACGAGTGAAATTGGTGAGGAATTAGGTACCTTCACCAGCTATATGACAGCATTGTCAATGTCATACAGCGCATTGATCTCTCAAGATAAATCATTCGGGCTTAATGCCAAAATCTCTTACCAGCATCTGGTTGAAATCGGTGCTGGAAGTGAAAAAGGAAAGGGCACTTCTACAGATTTTGGTTTTGATGTTGGTTATATGCGGAAAAATTGGCTGTTGAATGATCTAACTCTTGGTATAATGGTATCTAATATAGGTCCTAAAGTATCTTTCATTGATCCCGATCAGGCCGATCCTCAACCCACTAACCTGAGTCTCGGAATAAACTATGCTATCGTTAATACGGAATACAACAAATTGAATATTGTATACGATGTGGATAAACTTCTGGTGGCATCCTATCCAGACATGGACTGGGATGACAATGGCTATATTGGCGGATACGATGAAGATGGCAATAAAAGTCCTGGTAATGACTACAATAAGGAAGGAAAAATTGAAATAGCCCATACCGATCCAATTTATTTGGCGTTATTTACTTCTTGGGTAGACGACTGGTTTCTTGGCGGAGATATAGATAGGGTAATTTCCGGTGAATATGGTGATAAAGTAATTGGCGGTTGGACCTGGGATGATTCGTTCGATGCAAATGACAATGGAAAACCTGATCCTGAAGAAATGGAAAAAACTATAAATTCTAATCCCGGGGATTCAGATTGGGGCATATACAATGAGTGGGGACAGAAGGAAGTTGGAAGTAATAATGATCGTTCATTATCAAATGAATTGGATAAGCTTGTACACAATTCTGGCATAGAATACTGGTATGGCAAATATTTCGCAATTCGATCCGGTTATTACTATGATAAAACGGGCAAAATAAGTAATCCTACGTTTGGTATTGGATTACGATTTGCCGGTTATGGATTTGATTTTGGATATACCTATGGAGAACCTGGGCATCCATTGACGAATACCATGCGGTTCTCCCTTAATATGGAATTCTAAAGCATTTGCACCTATGGCGTCAAAGCTTCCTTTGGGCTGGGTTTTGGCTTCAGCATGTATTTTATCATTTACACGGGCTGAAGTAACAGGCAATCTCCGTATTTGTGTACTTCGGATTAGTTTCAAGGAGGATGCAAAGGCAAGCACAACAGGCAACGGTCAATTTCTGACTTTAAATGAAGGAATGGACTGCGAATTTTACCAAATTGATCCACCACCGCATAATCAAAGTTATTTTGAATCACAACTGAAAGCGGTAGACAGCTATTTTAGGTCAGTTTCTTACGGTAATTTTGGACTTGATCTGAATTATTCTCAGATATACCCGTTTGATAACAGTGGATATAGTCTACAAAATGAGATGGCTTATTATCATCCCTACAATCAAGATGATTTGCATGAATCACGCCTTGTTGCATTATTTCAACATTCCTTGGAAGCAGCATATGTTCAGGATAGTATAAATTTTTCTAATTTTGACCTGATTGTTGTTTTTCACGCTGGGATAGGACAAGATTTTACTCTCCCTTTTCTTGATCCAACTCCAGAAGATATCCCTTCTACGTTTGTTGATCAGAAAATGATATTGGAATCTACAGGGTACAATGGCATCGCTGTTGGACCAGCCTTTGTTACTCACGGAATCATTCTACCAGAAACACAAAACCATCTTCAGTATGATATCGCGATTGATATGTTTTCAAGTGTCACTGAACCATGTGACTACCAATATGGTTTGACAGGGACCTTTTCCTTGATGATCGGATTTGCTGTGGGACTACCGCCTCTATGGGATATTGAATCAGGAGATAGCAGGGTTGGAATATTTGGATTAATGGATCAGGGGTCTAACAATGGACGTGGACTGATTCCTGCACCCCCGGATGCTTGGACACGTACATTTGCGGGCTGGGAAACACCTATGACAGTCATTCCTGGAAACCAGGTTAATCTACCTTCTCGCAGTGAGGACAACTTGGTGAAGATTATTATCAATGGAGATGAATATTTTCTTATAGAGAATCGTACAAATTATGTACAAGATGGCGTCAGTCTGGATTCTATGAGATATCTTCTTTGGGAGCAATCTGATGTATATCCGCCATTTATTAAAGTTCTTTTCGACTCTATAGATGTTGAAAGAGATACAAACGGCGTTATAACGGGAATCCCAGGCTATGATCTGGGAATGCCTGCAGCAGGATTTTTAATATGGCATATAGATGAAAACAGGATTCAGGCAGGGCTTAACGATTATTCAGTAAATAGAGATTTGAATATGTTGGGAATCGATCTGGAAGAGGCAGATGGGGCACAAGATTTAGGGTACCCATCATTTTTTATGTTTACTAATCCCTCAGCGGGCTATTTCGGAGATATGTGGTTCAATGGCAATAAGGAGTATGAGCGGGCTAATCCAGAGATGGGTGGCTTGCCTCCGACATTTAATCCGTATACGTTCCCCAATACAAATGCCAATAATGGTTCATCGACTTTTTTATCTATTGGCAATATTAGTGACCCCGGTGATACCATGTCTCTTATTGTCAGCAATTCAATGATTATGGCAGGATTCCCGGATACGACTGCATTTATACGCTCCGTGTTTGATTTGGATGGCGATGGTGTAAATGAGATCATTGGCGGACATGATTCTCTATGGATGGCTCAATCTAACAATTTAACAGATCGACTATATTTCCATGAATTAGAAACCAATAATGCATTGATCGGATACGTTAGGCGAGATGATTATACATTGGTTGAAATTTCTGAATATGGAAGCGATTTTACCAAAAGGTGGAGTTATGAATATTATTTTGAATCTGAAACCATTAGTCTGTCTTCATATCAAATTTTGGATTCCCTGAATTATACTGTTCATTTTGAATCAACTGAGAATCCAAATGTTTTATCCCATAATGAATGGACTAACCATACAAAGAAGGTTTTGGGTACGTATTTCAATTATGAGATTGAAACAAACAAAAATGGGATTTCAGCGACCGATTTTGAAATAACCACTTTAAAATGGGCAAACATTGAATTTGACTATATAGCCGGAATTGATCTTGATCTTGATGCTGCTTTAGATGTGTTAGCATTGGATTCTGAAGGATTTCTCTACGGCTTTAATTCTGATTTAGCTCTAATGGCGGGTTTTCCATTAGATATTCAACTACAAAACCCTGTTTTGTCACGGAACCTGGTTAGTGATGCCTACCCAGAGATTATAGCCAAATCAGCCGATTCAACTTCACTTTATATTTTTGATCACCAGGGAAGGGTACAATTTCAAATCGCAACTTTTAAAGATGATGATTTAGTGGCTGTTAAAATTCTGAACGGGAAGAAATCTATCCTTACGAGATCAACCATTTATCAATTTGGGACTGTGACAGAGATCGACATTCCACCTTTAGCTGGTTCATCCGGGAATGTATGGGCGTTTGAGCATGGCAACTGGGGAAGGAGCAGAACAGTTTCTCTAGATTACACAGTAGATTTTTCTGATAATGAGTTAATAACCAGAGCTTATTGTTATCCAAATCCGGTCAAGAATGAGAGAGGAACACTGCGTATTGAGACGGTTAATGCAGAAAATATTGATATCCAGTTATATGACTTGGCAGGATTTTATATTGATTCATTTAATCGAGATATTGAGCATAATCCAGGCAACCAAATCAGCGAATGGACATGGGAGGTAGCAGATATAGAAACCGGTGTTTATTTTGCACATGTGATGGTCACTAAAGGAAGTCTTGCAGCCACTGATATCATTAAAATAGCGGTTATTCATTAATGTCTCGAAAAGTTGTTTTTACTGTTTTTATTCTTTCACGCATTTTCGGTCAAGTACAATATAACCATCCGGAGTTGAACTGGCATACGTTTGAGACAGATCATTTTAAGGTTCATTTTCATGATGAGACAGAAATGACTGCCCGAGAGGCGGCAACTGCAGCAGAAATCATTTATCCAAAGGTAACCGCATTATATGAGTACCAACCTCCCCAAAAGACACACTTGGTATTGATTGATACTGATGATATCTCCAATGGTGCCGCGTATTACTATGATAATAAGATTGTGATTTGGGCTTCGCCATTGGATTTTGAATTACGGGGAAGTCATCGTTGGCTTCAAAATGTTATTACCCATGAGTTTGTCCATATTGTTTCTCTTCATAAAGCTATGAAAGCTGGAATGCGGTATCCTGCTGCTTATTTCCAAATCATGGGTTACGAAGAAGAAAAGCGTAAGGATGTTCTCTATGGTTACCCAAATACTCTTATCAGTTATCCCTTTCCAGGAACTTCAGTTCCACCATGGCTGGCCGAAGGAACAGCACAATTTATGTATGATGGAGCCGATTGGGATCATTGGGATACGCACCGTGATATGATCCTGAGAGACAGAGCCATCCATGATAATCTTTTATCGTTGACAGAGATGAACACGTTTGGTAAAAAAGGAATTGGAAATGAGTCCACATATAATGCTGGCTTTGCTTTGAGCCGATATATTGCGTATAAGTATGGATCAAATTCACTGAAGAAGCTAATGATAGAGTTATCCCACCCGTTTCAGTATTCCATTGATAAGACTATCATGAACGTGCTTGGAATCAGCGGCGACGAATTGTTTAATGAGTTTGAATCAACCTTGAAAACCAGATATAAAACATTGATGAAACCAATTGAAGTAAACCTTTTAAATGGCAAAATATTAATAGATGAAGGAACCACAAATGTATATCCGAAATGGAAGCCTAATGGAGACTCATTTGCTTATTTAAGTAATAAGGAGAACGATTATTTTAGCCAGACTGATCTTTTTGTGTATGATATCGATGAAAAAAACGAAAAGAAGATCGCAGATATAGTTCACTCATCACCGACATGGCATCCGGAAGGCGGAATAATCTATTACAGTAAAAAGCCAAAATTTCCAAACCGTAATGGATCAAAATATTATGATCTCTATGAATATGACCTTGATAATGAAAAAGAACAAAGGATGACGCAAGATGCCCGAGCATTCTCGCCTGTGTACATAGAAAAGGATAGCTCCATTGCCTATTTAGCTACTACTGATGGGAGCCAAGATGTTTATATATTGAATCTTAAGTCAAATCAGGCTACACGTTTAACGAAGTTTAACGAAAGACCTATGCTAAGCGGACTGAATTATGATGTATCGGAACATCGTTTGATCTTTGATATGACCACACACCATTATCGAAATATCGGTTCTTTATCTTTAAGTGATACTTCATTCACTATGATGATGAATAACCCCTTGTGGGATGAACGCAATATGAGCATAACTCATAACGGAACATTAATCTATGCTGATGATAGAAGTGGCATCTATAATTTATACATTATTAATCCAAAAGATACCTTGCAAGGATATGCAACCAATGTTACTGGTGGGGCATTTATGCCTGATTTGGCGCCAGATGGACGAATTTTATTTTCTCTTTATCATAAAGGGAGATACACTATCGCTCTCTTGGATTCAATTGAATATATCAATCAATCAGTGGTGGGCTATTCACCAACCTTTTTTTTAAAAAATGAACAGCATGCTCCAGCAATTGTTGATCTAGATCAAACTCAATCTGATAAATACGTAGATCAGTTCCCAAACATGTTTGTGCTGCCAAAGATAATGCTGGATTATGGCACCGTTAAACCTGGATTTTATTTTTATTCCAGCGAAATATTAAATCGCCTTTCCCTATTTGGCGGGGCATCAGCAAACAACTTGTATGACGCAGATTTTTTCTTTCTTTTTGAATTCAAACGCTTTTTCCCAACACTATTTTTTGAAACATTTTACCAAACCAGAAATACCACTGATAAGTCAAAATATCAGGATATTTATGATATAACGGATGACATAAAATTCAGGTTAATTATGTTCCGATCAGGCTTTCGATTACCGATTTTCGGCAGTGTATTGGAGGTATTCGGTACCTGGCAACGTTACCGTGCATTTATTAATGAATCCATACCAACGGAAGGGATAGAGGCTGGTGCTGCCTATGATTATTTCCAAGGTACTTCCATGAGTGCCAACTGGAAACTGAATTTGATGAAAAAAAGGTTGGATGGTGGAATAAATCCTTCCAATGGATTTAAAGTTTGGATTAAAACAGATTTGGAAAAAAACAAATTTATTAAAGGGTTGGATTTCTCAGATACAGGCACATTAGTCGAAACATTTGACGATAATAATTTGTTAAGGCTGCAGGGAGGTGCCGAGTACCACTATGAATTGCCCTGGATGGATCGATGGACATTATCATTCAAAGGTAATGCAGGATGGATATCCAACGCTAACGTGGACTCGTTCTTTCATTTTTTCAATGGTGGTTTACCCGGGCTGAAAGGGTATCCCTTCTACAGCATCGAAGGAACCAGAAGTACACTGGGTGAAGTATCCTTTCGGATTCCAATTGTGAGGGAAAACCACACTAAGATCGGGTGGTTTATTTTTCAAAACAGTGTGATTGGCGGTGTTGTGCAATTTGGCGATGCCTGGACAGATGGGTCCAGTCCTCGTTGGAAAAAATCAGCTGGAATTCAATGGCGGTTAAATGGGTTTTCTTTTTATAACTTTCCCACCGCTATCGAGTTTGAAATTCATCAAGGCCTTAGCCCGTTCACGCGAAACATTAAAGGAAAGATATTTAATTATGGTGAAAAACCAAGGAAGTATATCCGGATTCTATTCGATTTTTAACCTGACTTTGCTCCTGGCTATTATTACCCCACTGCAAGGGCAGGATACGACATCCGTTATGATTGAAAAGGATACGACACTTATTGAGATTGAAAATGATACGGCATTTGTTGTTATTGAAAAGGATACGAGATCTGGTGTGATTGAAAGGGATACAACAATAGTTTATCCAGGTAAACCTCTGATTATGTCTCTTATTTTGCCTGGTCTTGGTCAACTTCACAATAAAGAACCTTTATGGAAACCCGGATTATTTGCCAGTATAGAAGTAGGAAGTATGTTCAGCATTTTTTATGCAAATAAAAAAGCTGATGAACTCAGGAGAGAATACCAGGAATTTGCTGATGACAATTGGAATTTATTTAACTGGTGGTCATTTACCAAGAATGGGCCGACTTCAGATGCTCAATGGGTCAATGGCAGGCACTATGCTGAAGAAGGCTTTAAAGCGATGCGAAATTTTTCCGGTACTCATCACCTCACCCTCTATCTTACCGGCGAATTAGTCAATATTTTTAATACTGAGCTTATTTCCTCAGATAGCCTGGATATGCTGTCCAATTATTTAGAATCAGGAGATATTTCATTAGTCAAGGATCGCCATTTTTATGAAAATATCGGTAAATATGATCAGTTTGTAGGCGGCTGGTCTGATGCAGCTACAGACTGGTACTGGGAAGAAAAGGACGTGGGAGACAGCATAGAAATTGTGATAAAAACACCTAATAAAAAGGATTATCTTGATCAAAGATATGAAACCAATCAATTACTGTCTTTCGCTAAATACAGTATCAGTGCATTGATGTTTAACCATGTGATCAGTGGTTTGGATGCAGTCTGGTCGATTCAGCGCAAGGCACAGAGAAAAAAAGATGAAACAGAAACAGATGTCAGCTTGATTTTTAATCCCTATAATTCCTCCGGAATCGGCGGGATTGCTTTTTCATTATCCTTTTAAGCATGGGAAAAGGGTTAATATTTCTTACTAGCATGTTTTTTATGATCGGGTGCGCGGGAACCGCACCGAATGAGGGATTATCGTTGTCTGAACGTCTGAAATTGGGAATGGACTATCTCGATGAAAAAAAATACCTGCAGGCCCAGGATGAGTTCAATATTGTATTAATGCGTGCTACCGGAACTGAATTGGGAGATGATGCCCAGTTTTTTCTGGGGGAATCCTATTTTTTAAATAAAGAATACATTCTGGCTATAGCGGAATATGAAAAACTCACCAGAAAAATGGGATTCAGCCCGTTTGTTGAAAAAGCGAGGTTTAGGATCTGTGATGCTTATCGGTTGGACAGCCCAAAATACTTCCATGACCAGACTTACACTGAAAAAGCACTGGAAAAATTTCAGGAATTTGTTGATGATTTTCCAAACTCTGAGTATAATGCAACTGCCTTAGAATCAATGGAATTGCTTCGGGATAAACTGGCAAAAAAGTTATATGAAACTGGTATATTATATTTAAAAATGGATGAATATGAGCCGGCACGACTGTCATTTCAACGAGTATTGGATCAGTATTATGATACCAATATTGTGGAACAGGTACATGTTGGAATACTGAAGTCATACTGTTTGGAAATAGACATTGTAAAGGCACGCGATTATTGGTCAGACCACAGCGGTCAAATTGAATCTGAAGAATTGATAGCAGAAGTAGAAAATCTTATTACCAGCGCAGAAGAAAAAAAGGCAAGATTAGAGAAATGAAAATTTGTCTTTTTGGGGGAACTTTTGATCCTCCACATATCGGCCATTTACTGATTTCGCAAACGATCTGTGAAGTAGAAGAGTTTGACAAAATCCTATTTATACCAGCGTATAACCCTCCCCATAAAAAAGATATATCCCCTATAGATCATCGGGTGAAAATGGTGAAACTTTCCATTAGTGGTAATCCAAAATTTGAATTGTCAGATATAGAGATAAAAAGAGAAGGCATATCCTATACGATCGATACTATTCGGGCGTTAAAAAAGGAAATGAATCTAACCAGGGAAAATACTTATTATTTAATGGGTAGTGACAGTTTGTTAGATTTCCACAACTGGCGAGAGCCCGAAGCTATTTTAAATGAATGTCAGGTGATTGTAGCTATCCGTCCTGGATTCCGTCCCAGCGATATCCAGCACTGGATTTTACATCGTATTCAATTTGCCAATATTCCGAGGTATGAGATTGCTTCAACCACAATTCGGGCACGATGGATTGAAAACATGACAATACGGTACATGGTTACACTTCCAGTCTGGGACTATATACACGAAAATAAATTATACGAAAAATAGTCGGGCACTAACCGGCAAAATCAAAATACCAGCGTATTAGATTCACCGTTACTAAAAAGCCGCCTTCAGACCGACTAATTTCCCAACCTGTACGCATCATTGCCAGTACCAAACCAACCATGACAATCAGAATAAGTATACTTCCATAAATATCTTCCTTAATCATTGCTGGGTTGATCATTCCAGCCAGACCTAACACACCCAAAAGATTAAAAAGGTCACTGCCAATAAGATTTCCAACGGCCATACCGTGTTTCCCTTTAAATGCGGCAGTCAGGGACGTTGCCAATTCCGGGGCGGAGGTACCGGCAGCAACAATGGTGACGGCTATAACCCAGTCAGAAACTCCAAAAGCATGCGCGAGGTTGGATGCATGTTCTACCATCAGATGACCGCCAAAGACAATGAAAAACAGTCCTATAAAAAATATAATATAAGATTTCCAACTGGCTGACTGATGATGTACTGCTTCGACTGGCTCCTTGTTAAAGAACAGAATTAGTATATATCCTATTAATAGTAGAAACAGGATACCACCTTCAGCCACCTCCATTTGGTCTGCGGGGTCCCAACCATTCAATCCGAATAATATCAGGTAGATTAAGAAGGTCACAGACATCAGGAAGATACCATCCCGGTAAAGCAGTTTTGGAGTAATCTGTACAGGGCGTAAAAAAGCAGTTCCGCCTAGAATAAAGCCAAGATTAAAAATATTAGATCCTACGACATTACCAATAGAAATCTCAGTTTGATGGGTGATGGCTGCTCTGATGGTTACTGCGAATTCAGGTGCGGATGTTCCAAATGCAACGACGGTTAGTCCTATCACAAGATCAGAAACATTTAAAGAATGGGCAATTTGAGCCGCAGACTCGACCAGCCAATCAGCGCCTTTCCACAGCATAACTATGGAGACCAGTACTAACAGTGTATCTAAGATAAGAGAGAATCCATCCATAGGTTAAAAAATACCACTTAAAAAGAGCGGAAAAATACAAAGATAACTTGGAAGGTATATTGTAAAATCCAATGTACTAATTTTAAATGTATTCGGTATTGTTCATATTTTGGGAGTCTCAATAAATCAGTAAGTTTACTATATGATTGAATTTAACAATGTCTCCTATGCCTATGATAAGGGGCGGGGAGTCACAAATCTTAATTTCACAATAGATGATGGTGATTTTGTTTTTTTGATTGGACCAACCGGCTCCGGGAAAACTACCCTGATGCGGCTACTTTATTTTGATCTATTATGTGATACAGGAACAATCAAATTAGGTTCTTTTAGTTCAGATAATTTGAGGCGAAAACAAATTCCCCTGGTAAGGAGAGAGATTGGAATGGTATTTCAAAATTATCATTTGCTAGATGACCGCAATGTTTTTGACAATGTAGCTTTGCCCTTACATGTTCTTGGATACCGCGGCAATGAGATTCCCGACCGCGTGGAAGAATCTCTGGATTTAGTTGGCCTGACCGGTAAAAATGAGCACTATCCATCCGAACTTTCCGGAGGTGAACAGCAGCGAGTTACACTGGCCTGTGCTATTATTAAGGAACCGGATATACTGCTGGCAGACGAGCCAACAGGCAACCTGGACCCGGTAGCAGCCTTCGAACTTGTCCAACTCCTGGAAATGGTTAATGAAACAGGAACGACAGTCTTAATGGCGACGCACAATTATAATTTGATCAAAGGCAGGGCACGCAGAATTCTGGAGTTGAAAGACGGAGCCCTTCGCGGAAGCTAATGGATAAACTATTATACCTTGTCTCAGAAGGGGTAAAAAATGTCTGGCGGCACAAAATGACAACCTTTACCGCCGTATTCTCTTTATTCTTGGCCTTGTATTTTGTTGGCGTTCTAGCTATTGCTGGAGATAATACCCATTCTGTCCTCCAATATTTACGATCAAAATATAAGATCGAAGTCTTTTTTAACCAGGATGTTGGGCCTGAAACCGCAAAGGGAATATTAGACTCAATTAAAGAAATAAACGGTATACGGACGGCCACAATCATCGGCAAAGATGATGCGGTCAGGATTTTTAAAGACCAGTTTGGTGAGGATATTTTATCTATTCTTGGATACAATCCACTCCCTATCAGTGTTGTTGCCAATATGATGCGTAACAGCCAGGATCCATTGCAGGTTGATCCGATAGTTAGAAAGATAGAGAAGATCGATGGTGTTGCTGAAGTACGCTATCAGGGACATTTGATAAAAAAAATAGAACGCACGTATGCCGGGATTATAAAGCGGTTTCCTATCCTTGCTGGAATATTTGTTATGGTAGCAGTCCTGGTTATTTACAATACGGTAAAACTCTCAGTGTTTTCACGGAAGGACCTAATTAAGTCTTTGGAATTGATTGGTGCTACCCCTGCATTTATAAAAATGCCATTTATATTTGAAGGAATAATTGATGGTTTGCTATCAGCGTTAGTCGCGTTTCCTTGCGTGCTGGCAACGGTTAATGGATTAAACTATATTATGACCAATTTTACATCCTGGCATATACATCTGTCGCTTGATCCGATTATTTTTGTCTGGCTCACTTTATTAGCTGGCATTATTTCTGTTTTCGGAAGCTACAGGGCCATTTCAGGGCTGCTCAAATAATACACTAGAGATTGTCCTGTCGAGAGAGAAACTGTTAATTTCAGTTTGAAATCTTCCATATTTTTCATAATTAATGGGGTACATTTTGGCAGATAAAAAAAAAGTTAAGACAAAAAAGCATACAAAAGTTAAAACAGGAACAAGTCCTTCAAAAAAGACGGTATCAAAAGATAAAGACAGGATTAATGAGTTTGAGGATCAATTGAATGAATTACAGGACAAACATCTGCGATTGAAAGCAGAGTTTGAAAATTTCCGCAAAAGAAAAGAACGGGAAATTTCCGTGCTACTGCAATATGATGGTGAACGTGTTATTAAAGAAATATTACCTGTTGTGGATGATTTGGAGCGCATGACGGCTGCAGCAGAAGGACATAACGATGAAAGCGAAGCGTCATTATTTGAGGGCGTGCAAATGGTTGAATCCAAGGTGAAGCGCTTTTTAGAATTACTGGAGATAGTACCGTTTGGGGAGGTAGGTGAAACACTGGATTCTGAATTGCATGATGCAATGCTGACCCAGACCGATAAAAAAATAGACGACGATGTTATTTTACAGGTATTTGAAAAAGGCTACCGTTATCGTGACAGGGTCATTCGCCACGCCCGGGTGATCGTAAATAAAAAATGAGGGATTTATACGAAGTCCTTGGTGTTTCCCACGATGTTTCCGAGGATACAATAAAAAAAGCTTATCGGAAGCTGGCTCTTAAATATCATCCTGACAAAAATCCTAATGATAAAGAATCAGAACAGAAATTCAAAGAAGCTGCAGAGGCATACAGTATCCTTAGCGATACTCAGAAAAGAGGACAATACGACCAATTTGGCCACGCTGGTGTAGGTATGGGTGATATGGGCGCCGGCGGATTTGGAGGCGGTGTTCACATGAGCATGGATGATATTTTCTCACAGTTTGGAGATATTTTTGGCGGAAGCCCTTTTGAAAGTTTTTTTGGCGGAGGTGCTGGTCAAAGATCTCATGGCAGGGGAGCAGACATACAGATAAAATTACCGTTGCTCTTCGAAGAAATATCTGCTGGAATTGAAAAAAAAGTAAAAATCAAACGTTCTGTACTGGCACAGGGCGTAACATTTAATACTTGTCATACCTGTAACGGCGCTGGACAGGTAAGTCAGGTAACGAATACCATCTTAGGCCAAATGAGGTCTACATCGGCATGTCCAAATTGTCGAGGTACCGGAAAACAGATTGGTAACCGACCTGCCAGTGCTGGTCCAGACGGCATGATTAAGAAAGATGAAACAATCAAAATTAAAATTCCTGCCGGGGTGGAAGCCGGGAATTATATGACTGTGAATGGGCAGGGGAATGAAGATATTAACGGTCGGCCAGGGGACTTGATTGTCATTTTTGATGAAAAAAACCATGAGTATTTTATCCGGGACGGAGAAAATGTATTATTAGAAGCGACTATTCAATACCCGGTAGCAGTTCTGGGCGAGAAAATAGAGATACCTACGCTAGATGGTCGCGCTGAGTTAAAGATACCTGCGGGAATACAATCTGGACAAGTCCTGAGGATGCGTGGGAAAGGATTTCCCAGACTTAGAAGCCGGTTCCGTGGTGATCAATTAGTCAGAATTATGGTTCATACACCATCATCTCTTTCACGAAGTGACAAAAAATTTATTGAAGAATTGAAGGAAAAACTTCCGCCCATCAAAAATCCTTTTTCCAAGATGGAATTTTAATGACCTTTTTAACATCACAGGAGCGAATGCTCGTATGGTTTTTAATGGTATCAATAATCGTTGGATTAATAATTAAATATGCGCGTTCAGATTTTACCGATGATAGGTTTTCAAAAGTAACAGAAAGTGAAAAAATAAAATTTAAAGAAAGAACTGACCAGGTAGATGCCCAGAAACCAGAGAAGAGTTTGGACTCCAACCCAGCAGGAACAGGGCTAGAAAAGGATGCCAATCTTGGCACCGAAATTATTAATATTAATACCGCTGGGAAGCAGGAATTGATGAAACTACCAAAGATCGGGCCAGTCACTGCCGAAAGAATTATGCGTTATCGAGAAGACTACGGTTCGTTTGTAGAACTTGACGATCTAATGAAGGTAAAAGGTATTGGCCCCAAATTGCTCGAGCGATTGAAAAACAGAATTACTTTCTGAACAATGTTTACAAATGAAGATAAATAAAGAACGTTCAGCTGACTTGCTGGAAGTGGGTATGGTCGCAGCGATAGTTTTGCTGGTAATTGTAATATATGTTCCCGTAGCCATTTGGGAGGAGGAGAAAATTTTTAAGATCGAAAGCCGTTTCCGCATGCAGAATCTGTATGACCTGGAGGTGTTTTACGAACAGTTAACCGGCAATTATAATCCAAACATTCTGGAAGCAATGAACATAGTTAATGCTGTCCGGGATTCTGTTGTGGCTGATTCACTTTATGCTGGTGAACAGACCCTCACTCTGTTTGGGAAGAATTATAATGTTGATGTTGCTGGATCATTTGAGTTTGAATATGACACTACCTTCGGTTTTAAACGATATCGCCGAGATACCATACTTGATACTACTTTGAAAATCGTTATGTATTCTAATGAACTTGCTCGACATGACACCAGTTTCACCCAAAAAAAATATTTGAGTGATTATACTTCAGATCCAAATTTCGTATCGATAATAGGGGAAGAGCCCGTTGAACGGGTAGAACTGGTTGAGTACTATCAAACCTTTTTGCCGGACTCAAGCACAAATATTTGTCCATTGACGGGTAAAAATTATACTGTATCCATAGATAACGATAAAAAGGGGCTGCGTGTAGCCAGCCCGATAACAGCAACCTATAAAGAACCTCGATATTTATTATTTTCTTTTAAATCCAATAGTCATGGTATCATCAATGACGGAAATCGCAGCTGGGATTGATGTAACCGGACATGGTAGGCATTGTCATATCCGATTCCCTTCTTGTTTGCGGGGTTTGGTCTGAGACTGAGCAGGGTCATACCCTTAATAATGTAAAACAAATTCCCTTTACTGAACCGATCAACAATCTTTTGTATCAGGAAGGAGAGTTGAATTCGGTTCTGGGAATTGCACTCCGCCGTGCATCCGAGTCTATTCCGGTTAGTGGTCAGGATACAGCCGTTGCGATTATTGATGAGTTCATCTATCATAGCGTTGTTGAGACTGAAGTGGATCTCTCCCGCGAAGATTACTGGGATTATATCCAATGGGTTGAAAAGAGAAAAGACCGACCTACAAGCCAGGAAACATCTTTATTTGCTCAGCTTTATTTGCCGGAAGAAATAAATATTCACACAGTTGCGTGTCCGGTACCGTTGATCAGAACCATTAAATTGTCTATCGCAGAACTGGGGGGAAATCCCTACTGGATGGGTCCCGCAAGTTCAGTAATCATTGATGCTGGCCATGTATCAGATGCTGCCATGATCAGGAAACAAAAGAATCAATATGAGTTTTACCTGGTCCAAAACTGTCGGTTCGACCGTGGTCTGATTGCCTTTTCAGCGGGTGTCCCGCGAGTGATCAGCGCTACCCAAGCAGATGATGTGATCCTGGCATCCTTTAATTTGATTCAATCAGACCTGGATGATGTACCGGTATACTCGCCAGGTAAACTGGGTCGGCAGGCATTAGCGGCGTGGGAATCATCAGACCTGCGGGTGATGGAACCGTTGGAAGGAGTCGAATTTGGCAGTGATATATTAGCCAACGAGATTGGAGCTCATTATGAAGCAAACATATTGACCGGATTGATATCCGGTAGCGCTGCCGGAAACTCCCTAAACTTATTTACGGAACCAGATATTACAGATTTTCTTTTTACAGAGCTTTTTTCAGACGAAACAGAAGCATATTTAGAATCCGCTGCAGAGTTGGAGGAAGAAAAACCTGCAAAGGCATCTCGGCCTATGTCTTCTGGAGAGATGGTCTGGCTGTTACTGGCTCTCATTCTTATCATGGGGTTGTTCTTTGCCATGAACTACCTAAAATTCCGGGAGGATATCAATAAACCACTATTTGGAGCAAGCAAGGAATACACTATCAAACGGTCAGTTCCACTCGATCTTGACGCTATCGTTGACAAAAAATATGATCATGACCAAAATATGCATCTTCATTCCAGGGCCGTATCATCTATCTTGGCGAAATTATTCTCGGGAACGGATCTGGATCGATATAATACACTGACCGTTACCAAGAGTTTTATCAGCCTGGAGTATATGAGTGGCCTGAATCCAGATATAGAACATACTCTAGATCTTGAACCGACAAGTTATTCCGTGGAAGCAGCAGGAAATGACAGCACAATGTTCCTATGGTATTACAGTTTTGATTTTCCTAAAATGGACAATATAGATGCACTGGATAATGGTTTGAGTAAAGATCAGTTCCTGGTGCAATTGGATACTACGCTGTCAGATTATACCCTCAAATATTTTGACCAGATCTATAAGACCAACCGTATCTACGAACCGTTGCTTGTATGGGTGCGCAGCAAAGATGATATCGTAAATGCCGGGACACTTTTATCCAAGGTTGGACCCAATGTGCTGCTGAGAAAATTTGTGCTCTTTAATGAAGTAGACAAGCCTGAGCCGCGGGCGGGCTTTTATATCTCTTTTACAACTAACTAATTATTGCCATGCAGCTATTGGCTGGCCGGTTTAAAGGTGCAACCATTAGAACATCAGCCAAAATGCCTTATCGTCCTACACTGTCTCGCATACGAAAAAGTATTTTTGACATGCTGGCCCCTTTCAATTACCCAGACGTTTTAGATCTTTATGCGGGAACAGGCATATTGGGATTTGAAGCTGCCAGCCGGGGTGCAAATACAGTGACTTTTGTTGAAAAAAACAAAAGAAGTATCCGATTATTAAAAGAAAATGCGGATCAATTTCGAGATATTCAATTTAATATTAGGCAACAAAATGTTTTTATTTTTTTAAAAGAATCCGGATTATATGATTTGATTATCGCCGATCCGCCCTATGGTAAAACAGATAATAACGCCCTGATTGAAATTGGTCTGAAAAAATTAAATAAAAGAGGTAAATTCATTTTAGAAACGGATAGAAACAGTCAGCCTATCATGAATGCATTTGTTAAGGATTATGGCGACACCAGGATAATGATCTGGGCGAAAGAATGAAGCGTATTATCTACCCTGGCACATTTGATCCAATACATAATGGTCATATAGATATTGCCCACCGGGTGTCACATTTATTTGATGAATTGATTTTTGTCGTAGCGGTCAATAGTGAAAAAACCCCCTTATTCACAGCAGCCGAGCGGAAAAGGTTGATAAGTGAATCTACGGGCCATTTATCCAATGTGCGGGTCAAATCATTTGATGGCTTGGTGGTCAATTATGCCAAAGAATCCGGTGCGATTGGTATTATCCGGGGTCTCAGGCATGTCAGTGATTTCGAATTTGAATTTCAGATGGCTATGATGAATTATAATTTAAACCCAGACATTACTTCGATGTTCATGATGCCCGATGAAAAATATATCCATTTGAATTCAACCGTTTTAAAAGACATAGCCCGCCTGGGAGGGGATATAACGGACTATGTGCCGGATGTTGTAAAACAAGCATTATTAGCTAAATACAAAGCCTGAATCTTTTTAGATTCAGGGGCCAGGTTTCCCCTATAAAGGTCTTTTTTATGCCAACCTATGATTATATATGCAATGAATGTGGAGAGAGGTTTGAGCATTTTCAAGCAATGTCCTCAAAACCTTTGACACAGCGCCCCGGCTGTGAGCAGGCGAACTGCAACGTTACCCGGCTCATTAGCGGCGGCACTGGGCTGATTTTTAAGGGTACGGGGTTTTATCAGACTGATTATAAGAATCAGGGAAAAGATGATTCTTCATCAGATCAAAAAGAAACAAAGCCCAAAAAAGAGAAAAACGAACCTGAAAAAAAATCAACTGAAAAAAAAGCTGACGCCACATGAATACATTCTCAAAAATCACAACGACAGAAAATGGCTTGCAGGTACCAGATCAGCCAGTCATACCTTACATCGAAGGTGACGGTATTGGGCCGGATATATGGGCCGCTGCTGTCCACGTATTTGACAATGCCGTTGAAAAAGCTTACAGCGGATCAAGACAGATAAAATGGCTGGAAGTTCTCGCTGGCGAGAAAGCCTATAACAAGACCGGGGATTGGCTTCCGCAGAAGACACTCGATGTTATTTCAGACCATAAGGTCGCTATCAAAGGCCCCTTGACAACGCCTGTGGGAGGCGGAATACGGTCATTGAATGTAGCGCTTCGCCAGAAACTCGATCTTTTTGCCTGTGTTCGCCCGGTGCGATGGTTTGCCGGAGTGCCTTCCCCAGTAAAACATCCAGAACGGGTGAATATGGTCATATTTCGGGAGAATACGGAAGATATCTATGCAGGTATTGAGTGGATGCATGGCACGGAAGACCTGGAAAAGGTCAAGGCCTTCCTGTTAAATGAAATGAACGTTGAGAACATCCGTTTTCCAGACACTGTCAGCCTGGGCGTTAAACCTGTATCCCAGGAAGGGACTGAGCGCCTGGTCCGGGCAGCCATAGATTACTCTTTTTCTCACAATAGAAGGACGGTTACCCTGGTGCATAAGGGAAACATTATGAAATACACGGAGGGTGCATTCCGGGATTGGGGTTATCAGGTAGCGAAGAATGACTATGGATCCGAAGATCTGGATGGGGGACCATGGCAAATAATTAAGAAGGACGGACAGGAGTTGATCATTAAAGATATGATTGCAGACGCTTTTCTACAGAAGATCCTACTGCGCCCTGCCGAGTATGACGTTATTGCCACCTTGAATTTAAACGGCGATTATATTTCTGATGCTTTAGCAGCCATTGTTGGCGGCATTGGCATCGCACCGGGGGCTAATATCAATTATACTAATGGACAAGCCATTTTTGAAGCGACGCACGGCACTGCTCCAAAATACACCGGCCAAGACAAAGTGAACCCCAGTTCGGTCATTTTATCCGGGGTTATGATGATGGAATACCTGGGCTGGGAGGAGGCAGCAGATCTGATAGTGCTGGGGATGGAAGGTGCCATTCAGGCCAAGCGTGTGACCTACGATTTCCATCGACTGATGGATGGAGCCACCAAGCTGAAATGCTCCGAATTTGGACATGAGATTGTGTCCAACATGGCTTAATAATATTCTAGCCTGAACCTTTGACTGTTTGAATTATTTACGGATATAATTCGTTGGAAGTTTTATGTTTATTGATTTTACTCAAGTTGAACTCTGTGCCGGGAAGGGCGGTGCCGGATCCGTATCATTCCGTCGGGAAAAGTTTGTTCCAAAGGGAGGACCTGATGGTGGAGATGGTGGGCGCGGCGGGCATGTCCTTTTCATAGTAGATACTAACCTGCGTACGCTCCATGATATCCGTTACAGAAAAAAGTACCACGCAGAAAATGGCCGCCATGGTGACGGGAGCAACAAAACCGGTCGTGGAGGAAAAGACATTTGCATCACTGTGCCGGCAGGCACACTGATCCACAGAAAGGGCGAAGTTGATATCCTTGCGGATTTAACTGAAGATGGAGAAAGTTTTGTTGTGTGCCAGGGTGGACGAGGCGGTAAAGGAAACGCTCGGTATAAGACAGCTACTCACAGGGCACCCCGGACAGCCCAGAAAGGAATGCCGGGTGAATCAGGTTTCTTTGAAATTGAACTGAAAGTATTGGCAGATGTGGGCCTGGTAGGTTTTCCCAATGCGGGGAAATCTACCCTGCTTTCGAAATTGTCCGCTGCCAGGCCTAAAATTGCAGACTATCCCTTCACAACTCTGGAGCCCCAACTTGGTATTGTTAAATATGAAGAATACCATTCATTTGTCATGGCGGATATTCCTGGCCTGATTGAAGGTGCCAGCGCGGGGAAAGGGCTGGGGCACCAGTTCCTAAAGCACATTGAACGAAACAAGATCCACGTATACCTTATCGATGTCCAGGATGAATCTCCCGAAAATACCTTTGAAACACTGAAGAAAGAGTTGGGCCAGTTCAATCCAGACCTGGTACTCAAGCCATACCTGATCTGCCGGACCAAGATGGATCTAAATCTTGAATTGACTAAGGGCTGGGAATCATTTTCGGATGAATTTATGGATATTTCTGCCGTTAGCGGGCAGGGCCTGAATGAACTAATCCAAAAAATAACAGAACTTCTGGATGTCCAGGACTGACCATACCTTGATCCTGAACCTTTTGAATCTGCCCATGATAGGCCGCCAGCGTGTGCGTACGCTGCTTTCCCATCTGCCGGAAAATACCAATCCATTTGACTTGGACATGGAAGAACTCTGCCAGGCACCGGGCATTGATATCAAACCAGCACGAGCCGTTCTGTCCTGTGAAGATTTTAATTTTGGAGCAAACGAAGCCGGCATCTGCATGGATAAAGGGTACCGGCTGGTCTCTTTCTGGGACCCGGATTATCCTGTATTGCTAAAAAAGATCTATGATCCGCCGATCATCCTTTACACCCGCGGCAGGCCCCTTTTAGCCGAAGAGGATGCTATTGCTGTTGTGGGTACAAGAACAATGACACCATATGGACGGAATACGACGCAAACCATTGCCGGGGAATTGTCCCAATACGGCCTTACTGTTGTCAGCGGGCTGGCCCGGGGAATAGATACTGCCGCTCACCGGGCAACGGTAGGGAACGGCGGCCGGACGATTGCCGTGTTTAGATCAGGTCTGGATGTGGTGTATCCTGCCGAGAATCGCAAACTGGCAGACCAAATATGTGAAAAGGGGACCATCATTACCGAATTTCCGCTGGCAACTAGTCCGGACCAGGGGAATTTCCCACAACGTAACCGGATTATTTCCGGTTTGTGTCACGGTACCTTAGTTGTGGAAGCAGGAGATAAGAGTGGTGCGATTCTGACGGCATTCAAGGCTGTGGAACAGAGCCGTGACGTATTTGCTGTTCCGGGCAGGATCATGGATAAAAAAAGCAGGGGTTGCAATCGGCTGATTGAGAATGGGGCGGTACCTGTCTAAGGAGCGGAGGACATTATCCGGGATATCAACCCTCGGATGTTCAAACTTGTTACAGGTGTGCAGAAAAAGATCAACTTTGACCTTTCAAGGGAAGAGAAAATGATCTTTGAACACCTGGACCATGATCCGATTCATGTGGATGACCTGGCCAAAGCAGTGAATATGGATATTTCATCTATCCTGCAGTTGTTGCTCAAGATGGAAATAAAAAATGCCGTGCAGCAACTGGGCGGGAAGCAGTTTGTGAAAGCGTAAAGCCGTTGGGGGATACCTGCGAAGCAAGGTAATTTCAGTATTAAATTTTAATGTTTGGAGAGATGGCCGAGTGGCTGAAGGCGCTCGCCTGCTAAGCGAGTAAGGGGTTTATAGCCCCTTCGAGGGTTCGAATCCCTCTCTCTCCGCAGGTTTTTATGACGATGCCTCCTGTAGAATGGGGGCATTTTTCTTTGTAGCCTGATTCAGTCTGATTATTCATTAATTACCCTGTAATATACTGCTTCCACTGGTCCTGTCACTGGCTTTTCAGATTTCAACTAAAAAAGATGGGTATAGGGGGTCAGCAAAGGGGGGAT
>JYMV01005616.1_pt1 | contig 24675 bp, 18 predicted proteins | sample 338911 | NCBI WGS metagenome assembly JYMV01 (sample SAMN03354496, study PRJNA234377) | hydrothermal vent metagenome | biome: Deep sea; feature: Hydrothermal plumes at the Eastern Lau Spreading Center, Western Pacific Ocean; material: Seawater | place: Tonga | collected 2009 | depth 2000 m m
ACAAACACATTCCGAACATTCAAACATCTTGGGTAAAACTTGGACCTGCTGGTGTTAAGTTCTGTTTGGAAACCGGCGCAAACGATGTTGGCGGAACATTAATGAGTGAAACGATTACACGATCAGCCGGTGCGACTTATGGTCAAGAAATGACGCCCGAGCGTGTGATGGGATTGATCAACGACTTGGGCCGCATTCCAAAACAGCGAACTACTCTATACAAAGCGCCGCCAAACGAGAGGCGAAAAGCCGGTTTGAATGTCGCAGCATTGGAAACAGAAATCTTTACTTTAGCGAGCCGTTATGAACGTGGAAAATCGACAAAAAAGGAACCCATCCGTCCAGGATTGGAGGCATAATCTACCCAAGTATTACGCAACGATGACATCAGATGAAAGATTTATGCTAATCGGAAGTCCCTCTCATCAATATGTCCGGCAGTTGATCAATTTATTCCGTGTTTTCGTAATAGGGCCTAATTGTCCACTGAATTCCGACTACCTGCTGCGTTGTCATATGCCCATATAGGCCTGACGGATCATTGGATTATCCGAAAGTTCTTTTGTCGAACCGTTCAGTGTCACGCGCCCTGTCTCGATTACAAAAGCGTAGTGCGCCACCTCGAAGGCGGTGACCACGTCTTGCTCAACCAACAACATCGTAATGCCAGTTTTATTGATTTCGATAAGAGCCTCGCTCAGCCGCTCGACCGCCTGTGGTGCTAACCCCAATGAGAATTCATCGATCATCAACAGTCGGGGCCGGGAGATGATGCCCCGACCAAAAGCACACATCTGCTGTTCGCCGCCGGAAAGTGTATTCGCGTCCTGTTTTTCTCGTTCCTTGAGAATGGGGAAAAGGTTATAGATCAATTCCAAATCTGCAAAAATTTCCTGGCGGTCGTCCCGAAGATACGCCCCAAGCAGGATATTGTCCCGCACGCTCAAGCCACGGAATAATCGCCGAGCCTCAGGCACATGGGCGATACCTTGGCCCACAATAACGTCTGGTTGCGCCCGTAGAATATCATTTCCGTCATATATTATGCTCCCGCCCGTCGCCTGTATGAGGCCGGAAATTGTTCGCAGAAGGGTCGTCTTACCGGCGCCATTGGAGCCGACAATGCAGGCAATCTCACCTTCTCGCACCTCAAGGTCGATCCCCCAGAGGACCTGGACATCTCCATAGCCTGATGTGAGATCGGATAGCTTGATAAGCGGTTCAGCCATTGGTGGATAAACTTCGTTGTCGTTCGGCGAACTTGCTGCCGAGATAAGCCTCGATGACACGCTCGTCCTTGGCGACCTCATTAGGCAGACCCCCGCTGATAAGCTCACCATGGTGGAGCACCAAAATGCGGTGGGAAAGAGAGAACACCACTTTCATCAGGTGTTCGATAATCACTATCGTAATGCCGCGCGCCGATATATCGCGGATCAGATTCAGGGCCCCGGAGATTTCGGTCGGGTTGAGCCCGGCGTTTACTTCATCGAGTAGCAGCAGACGAGGGTGCATGGCGAGGCTTTTTGCCAGTTCAAGTCGCTTGCGATTGGGCAAAGTCAAAGACGCGGCAGGGGTTTCTGCCAGGTCGGCAAGACCGACGAATTTTAGATGTTCGCGTGCTTCCTCCACAGCATCTGCGATGCTACCGGATTGGCGGGCAAAAAGTGCTCCGGCCGTCACATTTTGCAGGACCGTCATCTCGGGAAACGGCTGGACTATCTGGAATGTCCGGGCAATGCCACGGCGTGCCGCCTGAAAGGGCTTTTGCCGGGTAACATCGGCTCCATCGAAGACGATACTCCCGCTATTGGCCGGATAGACGCCGGTGATCAGGTTGATAAGTGTCGTTTTGCCAGCGCCGTTTGGGCCGATCAATCCAACAATTTCACCGGCGGCAAGTTCGAACGAAACATCTCGGACAGCGACAATACCACCAAAGTTTCTGGCAACGCTGGTAACTTTAAGAATTGGCTGGTTGTTCATTCCGAGCGCTCCCGCGGATTTCGAACGGCATAGTGCAGCAGGCGCCGATAAAGAGTATGGTAGTCCAATTTCAACAAGCCTCTAGGAAGGAAAAAAATTAAAATTACGATGACCACACCGAGTATGGCGCGGTTGTATTCCAAAAAGTTTGCCCAGAATATTTCTTCAAGCAACGAGAAAGCCGCGGCGCCTAACACTGGTCCCATGACTGTTCCAGCGCCGCCAAGCATAGCCATCACCGGAACTTTGAGTGTCAACAAAATCTCAAAGGAGTCGGTCGGGTCAATGTAGCCGGCCCAGGAAGCATAAATAGCGCCTACGGTACCGCAGAACGACGCCGAAAGTACGTATGCGATAATCTTATATAGGTTTGTGTTGATACCGACCATATTGGCCGCGTCTTCATTCTGCCGAATACATCGTAGGCCAAATCCAAATCGGCTCTTATCGACCCATACGGTCAAGGCGAAGACAAGAACCATTAAGCCGACCATCGTGTAAAGAAACACCATGCCAACGTATTCCGGGCCACCAGGAAGAAAACGTACGTTCAGTCCATTGCCGCCGCCGGTGAGATCGGTGGCTGATGCGATCGAAAGTCGCAAGACTTCGACGATGGCGATCGAACCGATGGCAAAGTAGTGACCGCGCAGCCGAAGGAGAATGAATCCAAAAAGAGCCGCTAGTGCGCTGACCAGCACTGTTGCGAATATCCATGCCAGTTCCATCGGCAGTCCCATGTTCTGAGTAATCGCACCCGCATAGGCGCCAAGCCCAAAAAACGCCGCCGTTGAGAATGATGGATACCCGGTAAATCCGCCGATGAAGTTCCAGGACTGTGCCAGAATTGTGAAAAGTGCAATGTTCGTCGCCAGGTGCATGTAGTAACTGCTTTCAACAAATGGCAACATGCAGAGCACCACAACCCAAATACTGAACAAAACATTTGGAACAGTCAGGCGCCGCATCATTCGTAACCCTTTTTACCGAGCAGGCCTGACGGCCGTGTAATAAGGAGTATAAGCATGAGTACGAAGCCGGCGGTAATTGCGTGCTGTGGTCCCAACCAATGTCCGGCAAAACTTTCGATCACGCCAAGTACCATGCCCCCGACCAGCGCTCCCGGGACACTGCCGAGCCCGCCAATAACACAGACCACGAAGGCCTTGCCGATGTAGAGACCGGAAAGGTTCGTCGTCACTGGGAAGACGACCGCAAATAGGGCACCCGCTGCGCCAGCCATAAAGGCGCCTATACCAAATGTGATGGCATATATTTGATCGACGCGAATTCCCATCAGTGCAGCGGCATCGCGATCCATGCGCACGGCAACAATTGCCCGGCCAACACGCGATGTCCGCATCACCCAGTAGAGTAAACCAGTGAGGGCGAAGGCGAGAAGCATGGAAACCATGCGGTCCCAAGGCATGAATATACCGGCGATATCAAACGAACCAAGTTCAAGGGTTACTCGCTTGGGTGTCGCCGTAAATACCACATTCATAAAATTATAAAGGATCATATCGAGCCCGAAGGTGAGCGTCAGTGTAATCAGAACTGGCTGTGTCACGACTTTATTGATGACACCTCTTTGGACCATGTAGCCAAGACCGTAAAGGATCATGCCGGCTACCGGGATCATGGCGATGGGATGGATCCCAAGACGAGCCCAGGCGAAAAACGTAATGTAGCCACCGAGGATGATAAACGATCCATGCAGCATGTTGATAACGTTGAGCACGCCCCAGACAAGAGAGAAGCCAACGGCGATGCACGCGTAAAGCGCGCCGAGAACGATCCCGTTGGCTAAAATTTGCAATTCCATACGCCTGCCTCCCTAACGCCCAATTCTATTCGATTGGCGCCGTCTCCTCGGTGTATCGGGCAACGTAGCCCTGTTCGGCATGGCGTCGTGCTGGCTCTTTAAACAACCTAGGGTCGGATGGTAGGCCATTTCCGTCCACTAGACGGTTCACGAACGAGAAGTAGCAACAAATGAAGGTCGCATCCTGTAAAGCCTATTCATCCCTATTGGCCGCCTCGGAGTGGGAGTTATAACAATGTCTGCACGAATTGGTCCGCAACACGAAGGCCCTTCTTAGGTGAGGTTCACTCCCGGAAAATGGGGGGTATCCTCGCGTGATTAATTCCTCGACTTCACGCCAGGGCTGGAGCAAGTCTGGGTTGACATGATAAATGTCTTTGCCCAGAGCGTTGTGAAGTAGCGATGGAGACAGCGGCATCCTCGTACTCTACTTTCATATTCTGCGGCAACTGCTTTGCCAAGGCGTTCCTTCCGGGTTCTCCGTAAGGTAGCTAGTAGATTTCTGCTCTCTGTTGCGGCACCGGGTTATTACCCGATGCCGCAGAGATCATCTATTTTACATTTTTTGCAATTCAGCGTTTTTGATATCGGCAGGATGAAGGACAGAGACCTTACCTTTCTGGACCTGGATGATCGGCAGGTCGCGCACTTGGTTCATACCGTTGGGGCTGAACTTTATTGGACCAAAGAAGGTGACAATGTCGAGACCCGCTATCGCGTCGCGGACCTTCGCCCGATTGAGCGTGCCGGCCTTTTCAATTCCTTTCTGTAACACGATCATTGCCGCTGCTGCCGAAGCATGAACGTAATCAGGATCATGTCCCTGTTCCTTGACGAACTGAGTGTAGAAAGCCTTTGTCGAGCCAAAAACGTCATCACTTTTATAGTCAGTCGCGTGATGCCACCAGCTTGAACTCGTCACACCGTCGGCGAGTTTGCCAAGACCGTCAACAAATTCCTTATAGGCCGGCCCGGTTACCATGGTGACAATCGGTGCCGTGACGCCGAGATCGTTCATCTGCTTGCGCAGAAGTATCAAATCTTGGGTATAACCGGTAAGGTAAATCCAGTCAGGCTTTTGTGACTTGATTTTCGAAAGAGATGATGCGTGGTCAAGGGTACCGACGGCGTAGAGTTCGTCATAAACCACATCGAACCCACGATTACGCGCGCCTTTGGACAGGGATTTCGCCATTGCCCGCGGGAACACGTCGTCGCGTCCAAGAACGGCTACCCTCTGCGTGCCTGGAAGTTTCTTCTTGAAGAATTTCATCATTGCTTCGGTCATACCCGTATTTGGCGCTAACGTCCCGAAAATGTTCTTGAAGCCCTGGTTATAGACCGACAACGATGAAGCGGTTGACGCAACAATAGGAACACCGTGGCGTTCGGCGACCCCCGCGGTAATCTTGGTGTGGCCAGAACCGAACGGTGCCGCCAAGAAATGTACTTTGTCGCTGGTGATCAGTTTTTCGGTCAATTGACCGGCGCGCTTACCATCTGTTTGATAGTCATAGGCGAACAACTTCACTTTCATCTTTTTACCGCCGACACTGATGCCACCCGCGGCGTTGACCCGGCGCAACCACATGTCATATGCAATTTGTTGCTTCTTGCCTTCATCGGCCAGTCCCCCAGTCAGTGCCAGCGGTGTACCGATCTTGATCACATCTTCTGCTAATGCGGAATTTGAGATAAAGTTGGTTAAAGCCAGGACGCTCCCAGCTACCATAGATAGAAAAGTTACTCTTCCGGTGATGCTCAATTTTTCCTCCCTATTTTCAGTTGGCGAATAGATCATCTCCTCCGAGTTTAAATTTTCCATGCCACAATCAATTGCGTAAACATTCCTCGACACAAAAAACCTTCATGTCGCATGGACTACTCATTAGAAGAAGACCTGGCGTTAAAGTTTTTGTTTGTCTCAATAACTTAAGCAGACTAGATGATAGGGTATTTGAAGTCTGTGGGGCAATGTCTTTTTTTTTCTTGTCCGAAATGAGCCATCAAATGGTTGGACAGTGCCCCCCTTCGTCACTGATAAACCAGATTGGGTGCTTCACCTTAATCTGGGTCTCTTTCCCAGCTGAACACTAGTTATGTTTATACGTTTTGCTGTTTGATGTGTTTTGTTTAGGTGGATTCAATTACGCTGTATCTGAGGTTGGCTTGATATCTCACCCTTGGATTTGCTGTTAATGCAAAATGGAGGCATCTGACAAGTCCAGATTAACTCCCTCGTCGATCCACAAATTCACCCTATCATCGTATTTATAGAATGTTTTGAGACGTGAAGGGCGTAAATCAGCAATTGAATAATTCATAAATTCAGCAAAAACTAAATGATGAGAATATTCCTTGAAGATGGAAATTACCCAAAAGGTTCCAATCTTGACCATGCCGCTTCGAAGGGGTTAGATGTGATGCATAAAATGCAAGTACCTTTAGCTTTGCGCAGCGGGGAAGGCGTGAAAATAATCATACGGAAAACTTTCCTCATCGTTTGACCGATTTGACCGGGAGAATTGAAATTGGGCCACTCGGATGGCGTTGGTGCCAGCTTACTGAGGAAAGAAGACGACCGCTTTTTGCGCGGAAAAGGACAATATATCGGAGACATCTCACTTGATAAAACACGCGAAGTAGCATTTGTCCGGTCCCCCGTTGCCCACGCACGTTTACTTGGTGTCCAGATACCGGAAGCTATCCGGTCTTCGGTCTTCACTGCTGAGGACCTGACCGGCGTCAAGCCTATCAGGGCAGTCTCCCCCCTTCCGGGTTTCAAGGCGTCTGAGCAGCCTCCGCTAGTTACCGACAAAATACGACATGTCGGTGAATTGATTGCGATGTGTGTGGCCGATACGAGAGCCGAGGCCGAAGATATCGCCGCCCAGGTCATGGTGGATTACGATGTGTTGCCCGCAGTCGTCGACATGTTGGATGCCCAGTTGTCGGACGCACCTCGCGTTCACGAGTCGTGGAATGATAATATCTATTTAGAGGTGAGCTATGATGGTGACATTGAGGCCGCTGCGCGACAGGCGCCTGTAAGCGTAGCCCGCAAAGTACGCACCGCCCGCCAAGTTATGTCCCCCATTGAGAACCGCGGGTTTATTGCTTACTGGGACACCAGATTGAGTCAGCTAGTTGTTTACGGAGCATCACAATTTCCCCATGTGGTACGTACCGGTCTTGCTGAGTTCTTACAAATTCCTGAGGTTCAGATCAGGGTTATTTCTCCTGATATTGGCGGCGGCTTCGGTTATAAGGCTATTGTTGCAGGAGAAGAAATATGCCTGTGCTGGTTGGCCATGCAGTGTGGTCATCCTGTACGGTGGCTGGAAGATCGCCGTGAACAATTGACAGCGAATGCTAACTGTCGCGAACATTATTACGACATGACAGCCTTCACTGATGAAAAAGGCAAGATCCTAGCCTTCGATGCAAAGGCATCAGTCGACACGGGCGCTTACTCCGCCTATCCTTTCACCGCGGCAATTGAGGCCTCACAGGTAAGTGCAATTCTTCCCGGACCATACGACCTCCCGGTGTATCGTTGCAGGACTGTCGCTGTTGCCTCCAACAAAACTCCGCAATTGCCGTATCGCGGGGTTGCCCGGCCTGGATGTTGCTATGCGATGGAATTGATGATTGATGCCATTGCCCGCAAGATCGGTATCGAACCATATGAAGTTCGCCTCGCCAATCTCGTGGGGCCCGAGCAAATGCCTTACGACAACGTTACAGACAAACATTTTGACAGCGGCGACTATCCCGAACTTTTGCGCATGGCTGTCGCTGCAATCGACCTTGTGACCGTCCGCGAACGTCAAAAGCGAGGTGAACCGGACGGACGCCTGATTGGGCTTGGCATTTCAGTATTTTCAGAACAGACCGCACACGGCACGACGGCTGATGGCAAAAGAAGGGCATTGTATGAACAGGCATTTGCCAGGCTTACTCCAGACGGCCGGCTTGATATCCGGGTTGGCATCCAAACTATCGGACAGGGTCTTGAAACAACGTTGGCGCAGGTTGCCGTTGAGTGCCTCGGGATTAATATATCCGATGTCCATGTGCGCCTTGGCGACACCGAACTCTCCCCTTATTCGACCGGCGCTTGGGGATCAAGAGGCATGGTCTGGGCCGGGGGTGCAGTTGCGCGCGCCTGCGAAGAAATTGCCAGGAGAGTAGCCGGCATTGGGGCAGCCCTGCTTCAGACGGATGTTGCGTCTGTCGAGGTCAGGGACGGTGGGGTATATGGTCCGGAGGGCAGTATATCTATTGGCGATATTGCCAGATCCTATTATCTGACTCCTGCAGACCTTCCTGGTGACACCGATCCGCGCGGACTTGAAACCACTGAGGGCTATGCGCCAGATCGTCTTACAGGTATCCATACCGGTTCTGCTCATGCGACCGTTGTCGCTGTCGATCCAGAAACGGGTAGTGTCGAGATACTTGATTATGTCATTACGGAAGATGCCGGTACGCGGGTCAATCCGATGATTGTTGATGGCCAGCTTTATGGCGGTGCCGCACAGGGGATCGGTACAGCGTTATTCGAAGAAATGCCCTACGACAGCCAAGGTCAGCCGCTGGCATCGACCTTGGCAGATTATCTCCTTCCAGGAGCGACTGATATACCCAATATTCGCCTGCTGCATATGGAAACGCCGTCGCCCTACACAAATTTCGGTCAAAAAGGTGTTGGAGAAGGAGGAGCGATCGGGCCAGCAGGGGCGATCGCGAACGCGATCAATGATGCTTTGGCGCCACTTGGTGTTGAAATTTGTCAGATCCCCGTTACGCCTCGGAGGATAATCGAGGCCATAGAAGAACAGCGCCAATAATGGCGGACAAGCACAATAACGTTAACCATATTGAAACCGACGTTCTGGTCGTTGGTGGTGGTGCCGCCGGCATGTTTGCCGCCATTTCAGCCACGCGCAACGGTGCAAAAGTCCTGCTCATTGACAAGAATGTTGTCGGTCGCGGTGGTGCTACCATCATGGCTCAAATGACTTGTGCCTCTGCTCTCGGGGAAGAAGAGCCAGATAGCCCAGATCAGCATTTGATCGACACGCTGGAGGCCGGTAGGGGACTATGCAATGAAAAGCTTTCCGCCCTTCTATGTGAAAATAGTCCAAAACGTATCCGTGAACTCGAAGATTGGAAAGTCCAATGGGTTCGGCAGGAAAATGGCAAAATACGCCAGGTCATTGCTCCCGGGCATAGCCGTAGGCGATGTGTTTATGTTGATTTTCTAAGAACCGGTGCCGCAATCGCTGCCGCCCTTCGCAATCAGATCAGTCGTAATGATGCGATCCGAAAATTGAGCAATGTCAGTCTGACGGATCTCGTTACGCACGATGGTGAGATCTTGGGTGCAGTTGGGTTTGAAGTCTCCACTGCAACACCTGTAACCATACAGTCGTCGGCCGTCATACTCTGTTTGGGTGGCATGACGAAGATGTTCAAACGCACCACAGCACCAAACAATATTGCCGGCGAAGGATTAGGATTGGCGCTACGCGCCGGTGCCAGAATTGTTGATATTGAATTTCTGCAATTCTATCCAAACGGACATATGGCGCCCCGAATGGTAGGGCTTGACCCCACGACTTGGGAACCGACTCGAGTGAAATTGGGTGGACGTCTCCTGAACGGCAGAGGCGAGGAGTTCCTCAACAATTATGGTGAAAATTCTAGTGAGAAATATGATACGGCACGCGACACATTGACCCACGCCATGTACAAGGAAGTCAAGTCGGGTCGGGGCAGCCCTCATGGCGGTGTCTTTCTTTCGTTTCAGCACATTGAACAAACAGCGCTTGAAAATGCCCTAGGCCCGGCCCTGGAAATTTTTCACCGCAACAATATAGATCTGACCAAGCGGGCCGTCGAAGTCTATCCCATCGCGCATTATCAAATGGGAGGCATTGAGGTCAATACGGATATGGAAACCGGTGTTCCGGGGCTTTATGCGGCAGGTGAAATCGCTGGCGGTGCCAACGGCGCCAATAGGCTGTCAGGAAATGCTCTCCCTGAGGCTATGGTGTTTGGTGAAAGGGCGGGAGAAGCGGCTACAAAGTTCGCAGCCAAAAGGTCCAAACGACGGTGGAATAAAACGAGCGCCGGGCACCATGTCGAACTCATCAAGGGTATCCTTGGTAAGGATGTGGGCGAGGGTTATTCGCCGGCAAGCCTGTACGGTGATCTCAAAGAGTTAATGTGGACCAAGGTTGGTATGTTCCGGAACGAAAAAGATCTTAGCGAAGCCAATACAAAGATTCGGGCGATGCGGCTGAACGAGTTACAAAACCTGGTCGTTTCATCAGAAACGATTCACAACATGAGCCTTGTCGAATGGTTCGAATTGCGAAATGGCTTGTTGGCCGCCGAAGCTCTGACGCTGGCGGCTCTCAATCGACGGGAAAGCCGTGGCGCTCACCAGCGCGACGATTTTCCCGAAACTCTTGATAACTATCAGTTGAGCCAGAAAATTATGCTTGAGGACGGTAAGCTGGTTTCGAGCCTTATGGAGGTCCCAACTTGATAGATACCAAGAACACCCCGCCGGACCATTTGAAATCCACCCGACTGAAAATCTGGCGAGGCACCTCCCACGAGGAAGGCGGGCACCAGGAGTTCGAAATTACGTTCGAGGATGGTGAGTCGGTGTTGGACGGATTGACTGCGCTACGTCGAGACAGGGTGCCTGATCTGGCGATCCGTTTTTCCTGCTTTAATGCCAATGTGTGCAAAGAATGTACGATGTTGATCGATGGTGAAGTGCAGTATGCCTGCATCGCCAAGCTGCATACTGGTGAGATGCAGATTGATCCACTTCCCAATCGACCACTCCTTCGCGATTTGATAACCGACACCTTGTCGAACAAGGAAAAAATTTGAGATCATGATATGAAGCCTAAAGCATTTTATTACGAACGCCCGGCAAGTCTCCAGGAAGCCGGCACATTGCTGAGTGAACAGGGTGTATTCTCTAAAGTGGTTGCCGGTAGCCAATCCCTGGGACCGATGTTGAACCTTCGATTGGCCCAGCCGGATCTACTGATCGATGTAACGGGGATTCCAGAAATGACGTTGGTGGAGGCGGACAGAGAGTCTGTTAACATTGGCGCCTGTATCACCCACGCTAATATTGAAGATGGTCGCATTGAAGACCCGTCGAGAGGTTTACTAGCGAAAGTCGCTGGCGGTATCGCTTATCGTGCGGTTCGTAATCGCGGAACAATAGGCGGCAGTCTGGCGCACGCCGATCCGGCGGCAGACTGGATATCTGTTTTACCATTGCTCGATGCAGAGCTTGTCGTATGTAGCCCGAGGGGCTCCCGAATAATAGCCGCGGGCGACTTGATGGTCTCGTCATTTACCACAACGCTCGAGTCTGACGAGCTGATTCAGTCCGTGCGAGTGCCAAAGTTATCCAGTCTTGCCCGATGGGGTTTTTGTAAATTTTGCCAGAAAGCGGGGGAATTTGCCCATGCCATCGGTGCTGTTCTCCATGATCCCGAACGAGAAGTATTCCGCGCCGTAATTGGTGCAATCGAGTCCCCACCGATAATGATCGCCGACGCGGCCAAACTCTTTGGCGGTAAATCTGACGCTGGTTTCGCGACGGAGATTGATGAAGAAATGATCAAATCGCTGTTGAGCGATCAAAACATTACGGACATTTATCCGCGTAAATTGAGTTTTGTAGCGCTTAAACGGGCGGCGTTCGAGGCCTGTGCAACATGACACATATTTCACTTACCATAAACGGCACACAACGAGACATTGACGTGGAACCGCGCCGATCACTCGTCGATTATCTCCGCGATGACGAACGGCTGACCGGAACTCATATCGGTTGCGAACATGGCGTCTGTGGTGCCTGCACTATCCTCATCGATGGCGCCCCCGCGCGATCCTGCATCACCTATGCCGTCGCTTGCGAAAGTGCGGAAATAATTACCCTTGAGGGCCTCGAAGATGATCCGGTTATTAGTGAACTACGCACCGCTTTCCATGAACATCATGCCCTCCAATGCGGTTACTGTACACCGGGTATGCTAATTTCCGCATACGATATTGTGACCCGACTACCTTATGCGGATGAAAATCGAATGCGTTTGGAATTGTCGGGAAATCTTTGCCGATGCACAGGCTATGTTGGCATAGTTTCAGCGATTAACAGTGTACTGGAAAAGCACCGGGCGGCACCCCTGACCCGGGCGCCAATATGTGAGAATCTGGGGCCGGTGGGGAGCCATCCGCCTGTCCAAAAGTCTAAATCTATCAAGACCCACGGACGGCAGACGTTCCCTCCAAGACAGCAACAACCGGCTGCACAAACGCAGAAGAACGACTTATCAGGCGAAGATTGGGGGGCCGTTGATGCCCAAGGCGTCGAATTACTGCAATCGTTTGAAGTGAGATATCCCCGCACCACGGTATGGCGTTTATTTGAGAATCTCGAGGAGGTTGCTCACTGCGTGCCGGGCGCCCTCTTGACATCCACACCCGTAAACGGGCAGGCAGAAGGCGAGGTTACCATCAAGCTCGGTCCCATCACATCGGCCTTCTCAGGCTTGGTCGAAATCGAACGCGATAATGAAAATTACAGCGCTATTGTACGCGGAGTTGGACGTGACCCCATAAGCGCGTCACGTGCCCGCGCGATAATCGCCTATCAAATCCATGCGACTGAAGACGAGGTGTCAAAAGTTTCAGTCTCGGTGAAATTTTTGTTGGCGGGCCCACTTGCGCAATTTAGCCGTTCTGGTCTCCTCAGGAACGTTGCTGATCACCTCACAAAGCAGTTTGCCGGAAATTTGGTAGCGCGTTTGTCCGGTGCACATGTGGCGGATACGGCTGATACTCTGGATGCAGGAAAGTACGTAAGATCTGTATTATGGGGTCGGTTTTTGTCGTTCATTGGCCGACTGATTGGGAAGTGAACGGTATTGTCAGACAAAAGTGACGGTCTGTAAAATTTTGTGATCTGTATCCCTCACGCGGCGAGTTGGCGCCACCCAGAACTCCGAACCGGTTTTATTTGAAATGCGTTCGATCGAGACGTGGATTATTCACTCTGGTAGGTCGTTATCGACGTGTTGAATAAAAAAAGAAAGCAACTTGTGTGTTTTGGGTTTTGGCAGTTCATCGGCTTAAAGATCACATGCTAACGTAAAATTAACCTCTAAATCCAAAACCTGTTTTTAGAATAATAACGCCATAATGTGCCAAATTCCTCGAACCTAAATAAACTACCTTACCCACGTTCCGTTAGTTCATTCTAGCGACCATTCCGAAGACGGGGGATAATTTCATTGGCAATCGCTTCCACTTGCTCGGTTTCGTATTTATAGGGCACAAAGATGAGCTTTTGAACGCCAACGTCGATTTGGGCTTGAAGTTGTTCGACACAATCGTCAACCGTTCCCATAATAGCGCTATCGACAGTAGAATCGCTCCAAGATGCAAAATCCCATTCAGTTGTAAGCCATTCAAGCATTGGTGCTTCGACTTCTTCTCGTGTATCCCCAACCATTATTGGCAATTGATTGCAGTTTAATAAGGTGGATGGATCTTTACCTGCCTCTTCGGCAAAATTAACAATCTTGCTCCAGGATTTGGTGAAACCCTCCGGTGTGTAAAAATAGGTTAACCAGCCATCAGCGTTGACGGCTGCGCGTTTTAATACCCGATCCACGTAACCGCCTATCAGGATTGGCGGCCCTTCTTTTTTTACGGGTTTGGGGAACATCACTGATTCGCGCATATTATAGGGGCCAATTTCTGCGGTTACCATGTCCTCTCGCCAAAGTCGGGTTATAATGTCCAGGTTTTCGTCCATAATCTTTCCGCGCTGATTAAAGGGGACGCCCAGAGCATCAAATTCTCGCTTATACCAGCCTGATGCCATTCCCAACAGAAGTCGACCACCGGAAATCAGATCCATACTAGAGAGCTGCTTTGCTAGAAGTACAGGGTTCCGAACCGGAAGCACTAAAATGCCGGTGCCCAAATTAATGGATTTTGTGGCGACGGAGATTGCCGTCAAAAGTGACAGTGCATCAATAATGGGGAAATGAGGGTCAACGCCAAGAAGAACATGGTCCCATACCCACAAAGAATCATATCCTAGTTTTTCCGCCTTAATTCCAAATTCAATCAGTTCCCGTGCATCTGGTTGCTCTGGAAATTTTTGAAAGTTCCGCATCGTAAGTCCAAATGTGTTGGAAAATTCGGTCATTTGTTATCCCCTGTATTGGAAATTTTAGTTATTGGCAGATAATTTTTTTAAGCGATGTATACCCGATCCGGATCCAGGTGTCGCAATACACTTAATTCTTCATCGCTAGGAGCTTTGGTGACACCAACGTTCTCGTCGATCAGGATATCAAACCCCGTATTGTCGCGCACCTCCTCTGCAGTCACCTTTGGATGGAGAGCCTCCACTTTCATACTTTTTGTCATTTCATCAAATCCCATGATGGCGAGGTCGGTTACCACGCGATACATCCCTCCGGAAATTAGACCGGTGTCGTGACGTGTGGAGTTCCCGTTGAGAAAACCAGGACTGGTGACGAAGTCAACTTTTTCGACGAACCTTCGCTTTTCATGTTTTATGGCTACTATCATCTGAGTTAGACTTGAGATGTCGTTCCCGCCGCCAGTCCCGGGTAAGCGAACTGATGGATTTTCAGGAGATCCGATGAACGAACTGTTTAAATTACCGTAGCGATCAATCTGGGCGCCACCCATAAATCCAACATCAACATACCCCCGTTGTAACAGTAACAATACATCCGTGATACTGAGAAGCATGTTAGCACGCCGAGTGCATCTCTGCTCATTTGTGGATGCTGGTAATTCACCAGGAACGATGAACGGCCCTAGAGTTCCACCCTCGAATAGAATTGTTATACCGGGGCCGTGTATACGTTGCGCTAAGGTTGCAGCGAGAAGCGGTATTCCAACACCAGCGAAAACCGTTTGACCATCTGTCAGCAAGCGACCACTCATAACAGAAAGCATTTCTGAGGCTGAATAAGGTATTTCCTCAGACATCATAGATACTCCTGCCACGACGGGTCGCATCCAACATTTCTTCGATACCAAGCAAACTTAGGTATTCTGGCCAATTTGAAGGTTCATAGTAATAACGATCCAGGTACTTGGCGACGCCATTATCAGGGTCATCTTTGGTCAAGTCTGCGTAATCGTCCATATGCTTGAAAAAAGGTTCGTACATTCCATAACATTCGTGTGGCGCTGCGCCGTAAGGTACTTCAACCACCGCTTCAACCGTTAAGAACGGGATTTTTGTCTGATCAGGTTTTCTTCGTATTTGGTCATTTGAAACTATTTTCTCAGTTGTTAAAATCACTTTATTTGCTGCCATAGCTATATCAAGGTCCATAAACTGTAGGCCGTCGATTTGGGCATTACCGTATTCATCACAGCGTTGCACATGGATCAATGCAACATCGGGGTTTAATGCGGGAACCAAAAGCAGTTTATCGCCGGTAAACGGGCATTCGATTTCCCTTAAATTTTCCAATTGATTGGCAACATCGGAGCCCATCATAGCCCTGGTTGGCATGAATGGAATGCCCATTGCGCCTGCGCGATAGCGTAGGCCAAGAGACATGTGGCTCCACTCCTCGAATTTGGCACGTTTTGTTTCTGTATAGCTTCTCATGACTTTTGAGATGCCCCATACGATACCCTGGCTAAACCAACTGGTAATGATGTGACCACATATGCCAGAGGCAAAGAGCAAGTCACCCTCAGTCGACACGATGCTGCGGGAAATAGACAGATCATTTTTTTTTGCTCGAATTAATGCCCATATCATCGCTAATGGCGTGCGAGACGCCGTGCACCCCCCAATTGCGATATGGTCACCATCCTGAACGATTTCAGCGGCCTTTTCCAAAGTCATAACTTTGGCACGCAAACTTCGATCACGCGCTTGTGTTGCCGCTCTGAGGTCTAGGTAATTCTGAGTCAATTTATTCCTCCCAACACCATCATTAATGTCTATTAGCCAGTTGACCTACTAGAGACATGAACGTTAAGTAACCTAAACTGAACCTGTGCGTTTGTTGAATTCTCGGATCATTTCATCCCAAATTGGGAGAAGTTGATGTAACTTATGCCAAAAACGCTGGTCCCTACGGCTCTCAAAATCGTTAAGTGATATGTTCTGTTGTTCGACCCAAGTGTAGTAACCCAAATTAAAAATTCTATTTCGATCCCTGTGTGTTGTTTCGAGAATATGATCACTCTGCGTGCCTAACAAGTGTTGGGCGTAGGTTTCTCCTGCAGAAACTAGATCAAAGCCATCGGGGAATATTTTACTTTCGGTGGAATTTTTCTCGCTTGAGTAAAGCGCGCCACTGTCTGTGGCGACTGTTATCACCGCATCGTTCTTCGATAGTTCAAGTAAACGAGCGGTCTTAATTGCGGCTAGGACATTGGCAATTCCCGAGAGCCCTAATTTGGTTAGTTTATTGACCGTATTGGAGCTTAACTTCCGACGATTAATCAAGTATTCGTGTCCAATCTTGGTGTTAAATAGAACATTTAGACAGTCACAACCTTTATCAGAAACGGCGGCGACGATGTCTGTGTTCATCACATTCTGAACCAACGGAATATGCTTGTCGCCAATGCCCTGTATATTGTGTTCGCCAAAACCATTATAAAGCATCGTCGGACATTCTTCGGGTTCGACGGCTACTATTAGAGTGCCTTGTTGATCTTTTAGGTAGTCTCCGGCGCCCAGTGTGCCGCCTGATCCTGTACCTGCAACAAATGCGGCGAGGGATAACTGGTTATTTTGTTCCTGGAGATGAGTAAAAACGTGATTAAGTGCACCCCCTGTGCATTGGTAGTTTATGAGGTAATTTGCAAATTCCGAAAATTGGTTAAGAATAATGTTTGCAGGATTTTTTGATAGTTCTGCACATTTATCATATATTTCTTTTACGTTGCTTTCTGAACCAGGTGTGCGGACAATGTCAGCGGGTTCGGTCACCCAGTTATCCAACCAATCGAAACGTTCTTGGCTCATTCCTTCTGGAAGTACGGCAACGCCCCGGCAACCTAAAATTCTGGAAATTGCAATACCACCTCGACAATAGTTGCCAGTTGATGGCCAAATTGCTCTGTCTTCAGCCGGGTTGAATTGGCCGGTTATCAAACGTGTTACAAGGCAGGCATATGCTGCGAGTACTTTGTGAGCATTAATCATTGGAAAGCGGTCACCAAGAACGACGACGATTGGCGCATCGACACCTGTAAAATCACTTTCAAGAATGAAATGGCCGGGAACCTCGGTTAGCCCGTTTTGCCCCTCATTATTATACCAGTGTACTCGAAAAAGATTTGCCGAATTGGGTTCATCTGCGGAGATATCGCTGCACATTTTTAGTATGGATGGATCCAGACTTCTGGGGTTAGACAATTCAGAAAATGTTGGCAATACAACTTTAGCGCGTCCAAGATGGTTCACGGCACTTTCGTAATTATTTTTGTCAATAATATCCTTCGCAAGATCAAATGGCGTCATTTCGAATGAATTCCTGCATTGTTAGTCCAACAATTCTACAAGTTGTGGGGCTTTTGTTTATTTTTAGGCCCGAGAGTTCTTTAAACGGTCGAAAGAGGTTTGGCAATTTTACAATAAATGGATATCCCTAAGTTATCTCAGAATTTTTCCGAATCCGTTCAAACAACTTTTCAAAAATTTCTTTGTAATAGGTTCTGACATCGTAACCATGGAGTTTAAAAGAAACCGAGATGTGGCATCACATTTCCCTTAACAAGACGATGAACTTGATTGGGCATTCTTTTTTAAAATGGTCAACGTAATCCTTGGTAGTTCTCTTTAGACACAAATTTACTTAGATGGTTAAAATAAATAGAACTGAATTAAGAGGATTACTTGGGAACATCATACTGTCTTAATTGATTTGATCAGTTTTCTGTAGCCGTTATGGCGTCTGCAAAGGCGAGGACTTCAAGAGCCAAATTCTCTCGATCTTTAAGACTATTCATTAGGATATTTGAATTCATTACTGATGGGTAGATTTCACTCGACTGATCCTGATCTGCAGTATCAATAACAAAGCCATCCAATAAATCGCCATAATGTTCGGCTATAGCTTGTACTGATGATGGGAGGGAAAGCTCTGACATTATCTTAGAAGTTGGCCCCTTGATGGCTTGGTTGCTAATTATAGGAGATACTCCAATGACTGGTGCTGGCGATGTTACCATAGCCTCGCGAATGCCCGGCACCGCAAGTATTGGATCCATGCTGAGAAACGGGTTTGACGGACACAATATAATCGCGCGCAATTCTGCTTGATTTAGCGCAGTTAAAACATCTGGATTGGGTGTCGCTACTGAAGCTTCGTCGTAGACAACTTGCTTGATAACGGGCTTACACTTCATGCGAACAAAATAATCCTGAAAATTAAGATGACCTGCAGAAGTTAAGATGATTGTTGCCGCTGGGTCATTGGTCATGGGAAGAAGTTGAGCGTCTATACCAAAAGAGCCGGCAATATCGCCAGTGATTTTGCTCAACAATTCTGATGATCTCAGACGTCTTGATCGTTCCACGTGTATTGCAAGGTCATGGTCACCAAGGGCAAACCAGGTTTCTCCTTTGAGCGTGGAAATTGCAGACATAAAATTCCACGTTTCCTCGCGGCGGCCCCATCCGGTTTCAAGGTTGTTCTTATCCGCCAATGTATAAGTCACGGTATCAATATCCGGCGAGATAAATAGACCCAAATGCTCAAAATCGTCGCCGGTATTAATAACCAACGTCAAATTGTTGGGGGCTAGGACACGATACAAACCAAGTGCAAGTTTTGCTCCTCCAACACCCCCACAAAGAGCAACCACGGGAGATCTATTATTTTCCTTTGGAACTTTGGTTGTATTACTTATCATGTTTTATGTCCGAAAATTATTTATCGGAATAAGTCTCTCTCTTTAGAACGAAGCAGGACATCGGCGTTGGTATCTACAGGTTGCCAATCTAATCCACTCACCTTGATGACCGGAAGACCCTCATTACCTTCGCCCATAACAAGCGCTGCTGCAGATGCGACCTGATCGGCAAAGCCAACTTCGGTAACACCTAATGGGCGGCCATAAAGGTCTTCATCACCCACACGATCCCATAAAGCTGGCGGTCCAGCGACACCGAGAGCCATTCCAATAGAACCGTTGCGCCAGGCCCGGCCAACACTATCACTTATGATCACGCCAATGCGCCGATCAAAAGCATCTTCAAAATCCTTGCGAAATTGAAAGCAGGTGGCATTCGGGTTACGGGGTAAAAGAAGAACCCGTTCTTTCTCATCGTAGGTCTTTGACAAGTTTGAGGCGTCGACGCCGGCATTCGCCATGATGTAACCAAGCCGATGTTCAACTATTAACACACCGGGACTGTGTCGCACTACTTCACTCGATTCAGAGAGGATGACCTGCACTAAACGCGGGTCCTTATCCACTAATTTTGCCAGCCGTTGAGCGTTTTCAGATGGCTGAACAGAACTTAGATCAACGTAAAGATCTTCAGATTTTGAAACGATCTTTTGAGCGATGACCAGGATATCACCGTTTAGAATTTCTATGCCTGCTATCTCGATCGCGGCAATTATTGTGGATGCCAAATCATCTTGGGGTTCTATTGCCGGGAAACCCGGGATGGCTGTCACATGCATGCGCCCAACCCCAATAAACGAACCGAAAGAATTATTGTACGCTTAATGCATCTGCAAGGTACCGCCTTCAAATGTTTTCCTTCTCGCCAGAAATTAAATCACCGGTAATCTTAAAACCTGCATCAGCTACCTTGTAAAGGCGGTTAATCGTAATGAGTACTGACGTCATTGCCTCGATTGCGACGGAATTTGCAATTGGTCCGGCATGCAGACCGCGCATTCCAAGTGCTTCAATAAGTCCAATTACAACCTCTCGGGCCGTCTTTATATTACCGCACACGAGAACGTCGCAATCTATAGGCTCTTGGTCATGTAATTTGTGTGCGGCAACGTTGTGCAATGCAGACACTACCTTGGTTTCAGCACCTAATAGTTGTTGGGTAATGATTGCGGCTGACCCTGCTTCAGGTAATTGTACGGTTCCGACTTTTGGCGGTTTTAAGGGTACAGTAGTATCCACAACAATCTTTTCGGAGACAGTGTCTTTAATACTACTCAAAATTTCAGCATGACTGGAAAAGGGCACCGTAATTACGATAACTTCGCCCTGGACAGCTGCGGTGTGGTTATCTGTTCCGATCACAGAAATTGTATGATTTTGAGACGTGATTTTCTCTGCGGCAAGACTAGCTTTTTTGCTCGTGCGTGATCCGATAATTACCGGATAACCGGCTTGAGCCCATCGCTTCGCTAGACCACTTCCCAGGGCACCCGTGCCGCCAATAATGGCCAGCTTCGGAAGAGATTGGTTCATGACTTTGATCCTTAATGATTCTTTCGTGCGCCGTTGATTAAGCACACAAAGATAATTTTGTGAATTAAACGATTTCTATGGGCTATTCAGGAGACCCATATCCCCCACCACCTGGCGTTTCAATGACGAAAACGTCACCAGCCTCCATATCCGCTCGATCCGAGCCCGCCAGTTCTTCCACGGTTCCATCGTTACGCTCTACATAATTTCTGCCACACTTACCTGGTTCACCTCCTGCCATACCGTAAGGGCAGCAGCTTCGGCTGGAAGATGTAATCCCTGCCGTCATTGGTTCTAGAAAACGAACGCGGCGGATTATACCGTTACCACCCTTATGTGCCCCTCTGCCGCCAGAGTTTAAGCGAATGGAGAGAGCCTCGACGATTACCGGGAAACGCCACTCCAGAATTTCAGTGTCAGTTGCTCGGGTGTTTGTCATGTGGGTGTGGACTGCGTCAGTACCGTCGAAATCAGGGCCGGCACCTGAGCCCCCACATATAGTTTCATAATTTTGATAAGCGCCTTCATTCCCGAAGGTAAAGTTGTTCATAGTGCCTTGGCTGGCTCCCATTATACCCAAGGCACCAAGGATTGCATTCGTAACCGTCTGCGATGTCTCGACATTGCCCGCGACGACGGCAGCTGGGTAGGTGGGAGCTAACATACATCCTTCAGGAATGATGACCTTAAGGGGTTTAAGGCATCCTTCATTAAGTGGAATATCTTCATCGACGAGCAGACGGAATACGTAGAGTACGGCCGCCATGCACACGGATGAAGGGGCATTAAAGTTGTTAGGTTGTTGTAATGAAGTTCCAGTAAAATCAATCGTTGCTTCCCTATTTGAGTTATCAACTTTGATGTCAACGCAAATCTTCCCGCCATAATCAGTTTCCTGGACAAAATTACCGTCTTTCAGTACGTGGAGAACTCGCCGTACGCACTCTTCAGCATTATTTTGCACATGCAACATATAAGCATGAACGACGTCGAGGCCGAAGTGGGATATCATCTTACGGAGTTCCTGAACACCCTTTTCGTTGGCCGCAATTTGCGCCTTGAGGTCGGCAATATTATGTCGAACATTCCGGGTAGGATACGGTGCGGAAGTAAAGAGTTCTTCAGTTTCTTTTTCCATGAAACGGCCGCCAGAAACAAGAAGGAAGTTGTCGATAAGGACCCCTTCTTCGTCAATGTGCTTACTATCAGGCGGCACTGAGCCGGGCGTTTTTCCTCCGATTTCAGCGTGATGTCCACGGGAGGCGACGTGGAAGAGAATATCCTTGCCGGCTTCATCGAAAACTGGCGTAATGACTGTGATATCTGGCAGGTGAGTACCACCGTTGTACGGTGTGTTCAACATGTAGACGTCACCGATTTTTATAGTTTTCTCACGTTCCTTGATGATCGTTTTTACGCTTTCGCTCATAGACCCGAGGTGCACTGGAATGTGGGGTGCGTTTGCTACCAAGGCGCCGTCCGGGTTGAAAATTGCACAAGAAAAGTCCAACCTTTCTTTAATGTTGACAGAATAGGAAGTATTCTTGAGTACTTCTCCCATCTGCTCTGCTGCTGACATGAATAAGTTATTGAATAATTCCAGCATAACCGGGTCTAATCCGGTTCCTACCTTGTTTTGGCCGGGACGAGGTTTGACCCTCCGAAGCATAAGATGATTACGGGTGGTGATTTCCGCCGACCAACCCGGTTCAATAACTGTCGTTGAGTTTGCCTCGATTATTACAGCCGGTCCTTCGACCCGTTGGCTCGGGATTAAATTTTTGCGGTCGAATACATTCGTCGGAACCAATGCCCCTTCCATATAGGTTTCTATTTCAGCGAGGGGGTGAGGTTGATCAACGTTGCCATTAACGATGACATCTTGTTCTTCAACTTCTGAGGCGCCGCCGATAACTTCTACCGTAACCTGCTCAACTATGTGGTTCTTTTCCGGCGCTATGAACCCATACTGCATGTGGTGTGCTTTTTCAAAAGCGGCAACCATCGACGTGTTATCAGAGAAATTTACTTCAAGCGGAGAGTCGGTGCCTTCGTATCGAAGATGAAGCCTGTGGACTGCGCGCATATTTGTGGGATTGACGCCTTGTCGCTTCATCTCAGTTTCACATTCTTGTTGCAAATCCTGTATCGTATCGGCCAGCTTCGTCACAAGTTCATCATTCAAGGTGGATTCTACGGCGCGCTCGCGCATTACTCGATGTTCGGCAAGTCCCATGCCGTATGCAGACAACACTCCTGCAAAGGGATGAATGAAGACATTAGTTATACCTAGGGCGTCTGCAACAAGACAGGCATGTTGACCGCCTGCCCCACCAAAACAGTTTAACGTATAGTCAGTGACGTCATGGCCTCGCTGTGTAGATATCTGTTTTATCGCATTTGCCATGTTGTCGACGGCAATCATAAGAAAGCCATCGGCAACTTCTACCGCCGTACGTCTGTCGCCAGTTGCTTTATTAATTTCGAGAGCCAGGGTCCCAAACTTTTTATTTACTATATCAGTATCCAGGCGCTGGTCACCGTCAGGACCGAATACTGGCGGAAAAAACTCTGCCTGGATTTTGCCGACCATGGCGTTGGCATCGGTTACCGTTAAAGGCCCGCCGCGGCGGTAACATGCGGGACCGGGATTAGCGCCAGCTGAATCTGGTCCTACCCTATAGCGTTGTCCATCAAAGTGCAGTATAGAGCCGCCACCCGCTGCCACCGTGTGGATGCGCATCATTGGGGCCCGTATACGTACGCCGGCAACTTTAGTATCAAATGCCCGCTCAAATTCACCATTGAAATGGGCAACATCTGTTGATGTGCCGCCCATGTCAAAGGTAATCAATTTGTCGAAATTTGCCATTCCTGCTGTTCTCACTGCACCAACAATACCTCCAGCCGGGCCCGATAAGATGCTGTCTTTTCCCTGAAAAAAGCGGGCATCTGCCAGTCCTCCATTCGATTGCATAAACATCAACCTAGTGTCGCCAAGATTTGAAGCAACTTGGTTGACATATCGGAGAAGAATGGGTGACAGGTAGGCATCCACGACAGTCGTGTCGCCGCGTCCAACGATTTTCATCAATGGGCTGACTTTATGAGAGACTGAGACTTGAGAAAACCCTATTTCACGAGCCAAAGCGGCCACCGAGTCCTCGTGATCGTGATACCGATAGCCATGGAGTAACACAATTGCAGCGGACCGAATGCCGTCATTATGCGCTTTTTGCAGGTCAATGCGCGTATTTTCCAAGTTAAGAGGAAGCAACTCCTCTCCTTCTGCTGAGTAGCGCTCTTTTACCTCAATGACCCGCTCGTAAAGAAGTTCCGGTAGTTGAACATGACGTGCAAATAGATTGGGGCGGTCTTGGTAGCCTATGCGCAGAGCATCAGCAAAGCCTTCAGTTATGAGCAATACCGTTCGTTCGCCTTTTCGTTCCAGTAAAGCATTGGTGGCGACAGTAGTTCCCATCTTTACTGAATCAATGGGTGCCTCTGAGTAACCATCAGATTTTGCCCTATCAAGTAATTCGTGGATGCCTTGAACCGCGGCATCTTCATATCTTTCGGGGTTCTCCGAGAGGAGCTTATGCGTCAAAAGTGCGCCGTCAGGACGTTGGGCAACAATATCGGTAAAGGTGCCTCCTCGGTCGATCCAGAATTGCCATTTCTTATCGTAAATCTCTGTTTTCATTGAATTTTATTACCTACACATTTCTGTACATATATGTTATTTTTCAATAGGTTACATTTTTGATCTGCACATATTCTGCACACACACACACAAAAAAAGAATCTTGCATGAAAACCCTGGTACCAGTTAATGAAGATCGAAAAGTAGTCCTCTACACCCGTGATTTGAAACAGGGAAAAACATATTATGCAAGGTTCCGAGTGTCAAAAACAAACCTTTCCAATAACCAAGAGTATATTCGAGAGAGTATGCAGACCCCAAATATGGAGATTGCAAGTGAAGTTGGTGTTAGTCGGGGAACAGTTTCCAACGTCCTAAAGGTTGCATAATCAAGTGTCCAAAAAAGGGGGTCTGAAATCGTCCAAAAAGACCCCCAGAATCCCTAGGTTTTTTGACCCCAGAATTTTGTCCATTTAACGACCGATTGATGGACACCTTCCCCCAACTCTCCCATCTCACCAATTCTCTGCTATACTCACAGTATGAAACGACTGCTGCCAGTTTTGATGGGTTTTGCACTTCTGTTGTTGTCCTCAACAGAGGGGTGGGGTCTGCCTCCTTGTCCGGGCAGTCCTACATCCAGTTGGAGTACTGCTAGAAATTGGACTGATTGTTTTGGCACTCGTACCCATTCCAGTGGGGG